>Ga0209683_10000004_pt1 | contig 267858 bp, 248 predicted proteins | sample DOMMetBare2Fresh_FD_187474 | JGI IMG/M metagenome (GOLD analysis project Ga0209683, IMG submission 187474) | Wetland sediment microbial communities from St. Louis River estuary, USA, under dissolved organic matter induced mercury methylation -... | ecosystem: Environmental > Aquatic >... | reverse complement strand
AAATATTCATAACATATATCTCTTCATTTGGAAAAAGGGAAACAGGATTACCAATATGATATAAATATTTTAAATCTTCATCTTCTAGTGATAGATAAAATAATTGTGAATGTTGCTGATTTAATTTAAAAGACTCATCGAAAATTATAATTTTTTCAGGTGATATATTTTGACTAAGTGCTATTGCAATTGTATTAATAACTTCCGCTTGGTAGTAATAAGTGTTAAAATTGCCAACAAAATTAGATATTTCCCATGGTGATAATATTTTTTCTTTTATCTGATTAATTTTTAACCTAATTCTTTTCGTAACATTTTTATATTTATAATCATCAAAAATATTGTTCATATGCATCCTTTTTATAATAAAAGATTCTGTAATTATATCTTTTTCTTTTTGTATTATTTATATTCACAATTTCTAATATAGATTTCAATTCTATTTGTAATTAGCGCTATATCTTCTATATTAAGCGATACTTTAGAGTTTCTCATAAATTTATCTAAACCTTTTGGATTTAAAATCCATATATCTTTTTGTGGAACTTTTGACTCGGTAAACCATCCTGGGAATACAACTATCGGTTGTACATTAAAATCTTTTCCCGTAGAAGCTCTAAGTTGGTTTTTGAGCCAATGTGCACCCGCTTTAGCTTGAATAATAGGCTTATCACTTTCAAACGTTCCATTATATGAAAGTTTTTCTCCGTCATAGATAATTCTACACTCGCCCTTTAAAGGCTTAGAGTATGTTTTAGTTTCAATGACAAATATACCTTGAGTGCCTATAAGAATATGATCTAAATTGAAATCTTTTGCAACGATGTCATGATAAACCTTGAATCCTTGTTCTCTTAGTAATTCAAGATTCATTCCGACTTCACGTTCGCCATCTCGACCTTGTTTAAGAGATTTTATTTCTTTTCTGAATTTAATAATTTGGTAAATAGCCCAAATTATTGAAAGGAGTGCCATAATTGTAAATATTATTGGATTAGGAATTGTCTGCCCAAAGTAAGAAATCCAAGATCCGAATGCTAACATAATAAATAATGCAGGGATAATGATATATGTAAATGATTTTTCACCAATCAGGTCATCAATTTTCTCATCTAATGATTGAGCAGGATATCGCAGTGGTTTATCTTCAATAGGTGATTTTGTATCAACTTTTTCTTTTTTCATTAAACGTTATCCATTTTTAAATATAAAATGTTACTATAAATTATACTTTTTTATTCGATAATATGCCTAAAATACATATTTCTTATTATTTGAGGGGGTAAAGTAACATTGGAATCATTAACAAATGAGAAATTTCATTTAACTGCCTATAAAGTTTTAAAAGACTTTAATATTCCTGATTTGGAAACAAAACTAACTAGCGGTGAACTTAGTTTATTATTTACAATAATAAATAATAAGCATGCCTATCAAATATGGACTTCAAAGCATATCAATTCCTTTTTACCCAAACAAGCCATTTCTAGTAAAAATATAGATAATTTTATTAAATCTCAAATGACTCATATTGAAGCGGTTAGAAAATTTCATAATTTTCAATACAAGGATAAGCAACTTTATTTTAGATTATTGAGTACAAATTTTGTATTGCATTTATTCTTATGCAACAAAAAAAGTCTCATTAATATACTTCATGATCTTGTCTTCGCATATTGGAGTAATCCAATTTATTATAAAAATCCATTTGAATTAATTCGAAATGCATTTTTAAAATTTATTGATATAGAAAATTTTTTTGTTGAACAAAGCGTTGATTTTTCTCATTATAAAAAAGATTTTGCCAATAGTTTTTTAAATATGCATACATTTTTTCATGCTTTTAATATCACAGAAAAACGTATTAAAACCTCTTTCTCAATTCAAGTTTATCAAATTCTATGCAATCTATCTCTTTCGAAGTATAAAACCAAAGAGATCACCGATACCATTATGCATCATCTTGATATTGATGCAACAATTAATCTAAAAAAAATTGATAATGTGCAATGCATTGGTAAAGTTGATGTGCATAAAATCTATGGATATGATGAACCTGTCATTCCAATTAAATTTTTAGATATAGAATTAATTCAAACTCTCCAAAAGCAACAAAAGCAAGAAGCATTAGAAGCTAATAATCATGAACTTGTTGATTTACTTGATGAAATAATTGAAAGTTTCAATATTTCATCACACATGATGTAAAAATACCGATAAATTTCGAAAAAAATTCCTAGATAAATTCTTCTCTCTTTTCCTAAACTGTCATCGTTTTAAAACATAAATCAAAGCTTTGGTTAATTTCATACAAGGAGTTAACTATGTTAACACTCAAGGCACAGTTGCTGAATATCTTTACAGGTAATGACTTTACCAATCAGCAAACAGGGGAAACCATTAAGGGTAAAACCAAACTTCAACTCTTGGCACGAGTACCACTTAAAAACGGTGAGTACAAAAACCAATTGATCGATCTTTCTATTCCAGTAGAGAGACTCTCTTTATACGAGGATAAGATCAATAGTGAAGTGGAAGTACAGGTTGGTTTGATTGGTGATGCTAAATTCTACGGCATTTAAAAACAGGAGAGAAACAGGAAAAGCTTCATGGGACTTTGTCCCCATGTGGCTTTGGGTTTCTCCACTCTTTTAGCGATGCTTTTGGTAACACATCGCTCACATACGGAAAACGATAAAAAAAGAAAGGAATTTTATGCAAGTAAAGTCTATTTATGGCATTGATACGCTTTACTACTTTGCTCAAAGTAATGAAGCGTATGAAAACGCCTTTTTTGATCTTCAAAGTCAACTCGAAGCCCAAACGAAACTTTTTGAGAGTGATGCATATACCTATGCCAATTCAGCCATGATTGTTAAACTGGGAACAACCGCTTTACGCTATCTTGCCAAAGATAAAGGGGTGTATTGGTTTAGAGATATTAATGAGTATTTTAAACTGGGACTTAAAAACCCAAACATTGCAAGTTATCAACACAACATCCAAATACAGCTTCAAGGTATTGGTATCTATACCATAGGACTAAAGAACCTCTTAGCCTTTATCAATGAAGAACTGCTCAAAGAGATCACAACAGGACTCTTTGAAATCTCTAGGGCTGATCTTAACTGCTTTGTGCAATATGATTTTGGATTTGTCACTAAAGAGATGTTTGTCTCTAAGAAAAAAGGGTATCACATCATTTCAGAGTTTGGCAACTCTAAACGTACTCAAACCATCTATGTCGGCAAAAAGCCTTTTTTCCTAAGGCTCTATGATAAAAAAATAGAACTGGATAAATCGGATAAAGCAGAGATCATGCAAGACTATTTCACCTATCATGGATTTGATCTTAAAGAGCCTATTTTTAATTTAGAGTTTGAAATGCACAGGGTTCATTTTAAAAATATGGGTATTCGTACCTTAGAGGGATTACTCAGTAATGCCAACAATCTTTTTAAAACAGCAATGGATGATATAAGGCTTATTGATCTTACAACCATCAGTAAAAAAGATATGCTCAATAACTCTAAAAACAGAGCTAAAACCTTAGAGATTTGGGAGTATATCAAAGAGAACTATTCTATTACAGAGTTCTTACAATACGAGATTGATTTAAAGCGTATTCCTCAAAAACGCTATGTTTATGATCTGCCAAAGTTTATTACTGATACCCATGAGCTTATCCATAAAGCACTCAATAACAATATTGTGCTTTCTCCTGATTTGATAACCAAAATCTCAGATCGAGCTATTGATCTTTATGGTGAGATCAAAGAGAACCCCTCTAATCCATCACCACGTGTTGCTACAAAATATGATGTAGTGATTAGAGATAAAGAGGATGATTTAATAGCACGGTATAAATGCACGAAAGATGATGAACTTATTCCTTATCAACTACCGTTTAAACTGCTTGGCACAAAAGAGCTACAACACACTATTAAGCGATTATCTAAGCAACTGACAGCGGCAACACAAGATGAGGCTAAAACGCTTACACAACAGCTTAAAATTGCCAATAATGAACTTAGTAAGCGGTTAGAGGTGATGTGATGCTAATTGATCGTATAAACAACCTTGAAAATGAAATGAAAGCCATGAAAACAACGCTATTGAAACTACCAACATGGTTTCCTTTAACATCAGAATTTGCACAAGAGCATCACATGAGTATGAACGGTTTGCGTAAATGGTGTCTGAAAAATTTACATCCTGATAGCTTTGTCAAAAGAGGGCGGTTTTGGTACATCCATAAAAGTGAGATTGCAAATGTGCATCCAAACATTGTATGATTTCATTGTTCTTGGCTAACTTGAAAGGAGTTTTCAAGTGGCTTGTGTCGTTCAACATCCCAAAACAGGGAATGTTCTTTTACAAAATGTTGTTAATGGTAAAACCATCCGCCTATCAACAGGCAAGAAGGCAACGAGTAGGTTAATTGGCTGGTATAAAACTCATGTTGAAGATGAGTTTTGGAAGCTTTATTACCAAAAAAACAAAGAAGCCGATCAACGAATGAGCTTTGCTGAGTATGCGAGATATATTGTGGATATTACACAAAGTAATCGAAACGAATTTTCGCAACGTGGTGAGATTAAAAAAGCTGAGAGGCTTATCAAGTATTTTGGAGATATAGCGTTAGATGATATTAGACCATCAACCATTCAAGCATGGCAAGATACTTTTTTAAAAAACCTTGCACCAAAAACGGTGAAAGAGTATCGAAGTACGCTAAGTGTCGTGTTTAAATTTGCGTTTAATGATGATCTCATCCGTAAAAATCCTCTAACACCCGTTAAGTCGCCCAAATTGCCTAGACGTATCGTTGATGTCTTTAGTGATGAAGATCGAAAATTGCTTATTGAACATTCAAGCGGACAACTTCATAACCTTATTCAGTTTGTTTTTTACAGCGGACTGAGAGCAGGGGAGATAATAGGTCTTAAATGGGACAATATAGACTTTGACAAAAACAAGATTGATGTCTGTATGAGAGTTAGAAAAGGTACTGTTGATCTGCCAAAAGGCGATAAAATCCGTTTGATTGATCTGTTACCGCAAGCGAAACAAGCGCTTCTTGTACAAAGACAGCTAACAGGGCTTTCAACCTTTGTATTTCATTCAAAAGAGGGTAAACCCTATTTTAGTGAAACAAGTATTACGCAATCTATTCAAGAGTTGTGTAAAAAGCTTCATATTGTAGGCGGTGGTGGTTTGCAAAAAATGAGGCGAACGCATAATACAATGCTAAAGCAATTTGGCTTGCCTCTTGATTGGATTCTTCATCAAATGGGACATGAAACGGATGAAGTCAATCGTAATCATTACACGGGAACAATAACAGTTGATATCAGCAAAATAATTGCATGATTTTGACAATTATTGACACCTCATTGACACCAGTAAAGTTTAAGGTTGGGAATATCGTATTTTAGGGAGTTAGGGTGGTACCTGAGGCCGGACTCGAACCGGCATATGTCTCCATACTAGATTTTGAGTCTAGCGCGTCTACCATTTCACCACTCAGGCACTTTAAATAAGAGTTGGAATTATACAAAAAAAAGCTTAAACATCAGTAAAACTGAATGTTTAAGCTTTTTGAGGCGAAGAATTAAGCTTTTGCTACAACGTCTTTAAGTTTTTTACCAACTTTAAATTTAACAGCTGTTGTTTTAGCAACATCAACGACTCTGTCTGTACCAGGAACTCTAGCTTTTCTAGCAGCTCTTGTCGCAGTACTAAATGTACCAAAACCGATAAAGCTTACGTCTTTGCCAGCGACTAGTGCTTCGCTGATTGCTTCTAAAGCTGCATCGACAGCTTTTTGACTATCTTTCTTAGAAAGACCTGCTTTCTCAGAGACCGCTTGGATAAATTCCGCTTTTTTCATTGCTCATTCCTTAAAATAAAGTGTTTGTCCGAGGATTGTACAATTTTTTTTAAAAAAAGACAATAATTTTTTTTAAAAAGTTAAAGAATAAACCCTAATAGACGATATTTTGCTCAGGGAATTAAAATTGCTTATACTTTGAAACGAAAATTTATGGAGAAAACCATGAGAATCACAAATTCACTTTTATTCAACACATCAATGCGAAACTATAAAACTTCTTCAGAGAAGTTATATGCGATAAATGAACAAATTTCTACTAAGTTAAAAATTCAAAATAGTTATGAAGATACAAGTGTTTATATAGATGCAATGCGTCTTAATAATGAAATTGACACATTAGGTCAATCTTCTGCGAGCAGTTCAAAAGCAAAAACATTTGCCGATAACACGGATGCTGCCTTAACAAGTTTCACTGAAAAACTTGATCAATTTAAATCAAAGTTGGTTCAGGCTTCAACTACCTCTAACTCTTCTACAAGTTTACAGTCACTTGCAAATGATTTGCAAGGTATAAGGGATTATTTAGTAGGTTTATCCAACACTTCAATTAACGGGCAATTCTTATTTTCAGGTTCAGCATTGTCTCAAAAACCTATTTCAAGTGATGGTACATATAATGGAAATGCAGAGAATTTAACTGCAATGATAGGTTCTGGCGTTGAACTTCCGTATAACATCACAGGACAATCTCTCTTTTTAGGAAAAGATACAGATTATAATAGAGTGGTTTCTACCAATATATCAATGTATAATCAATCAAAATTGAACCCTGCTGTTATGACAAGTGATAGTAAAAATACTGCTTCTTCTAATGTTTATTTAAAAGATACGGATACGATTAGAGATCTTGTTGGCGATAAAAACAGTGTGGCAACTGATGATCCTAAGGCTGTTTTTTATCTTTCTGGTACAAAAAGTGATGGGAAAACATTTTCAAATGTCATAGAAATTGACACCAGCTCAAAAGTTTCAGATTTGATTGAAAAGATTGGAAACGCATATGGTAATACAGCAACCAATAAAGTTGTAGATGTCAGTATGAATGCTCGTGGTCAGATTGAAGTGAAAGATTTAAAATCTGGCAGTCAACTTTTAGATATGAATATTTTTGGTGCGATTGATCGAAATGCACTTCCTGGAGAGACAGGCAATGCTAAACAAATTATGAATGTAGATAATTTATTGACTCAACCTAATGTAGATATCATTGCATTCAATAAAAGTAATTATCAAACAACTGCTTCTGTACCTGACTTAACAATGCGCTCTGTCGCTGTTACATCTGGTACATTTGCTATAGATTTTCCTATGCAAAATATAACCAATTCTAATATAACTCCTACAACACTATTAAATGGTATTTTCCCATCAGATGTTGATCATATAGATTTTGGAGGAACATCATTCTCAACCAGTGGAAAAACTGTACAAGATTTGATGACAGCGATTGAAACAGAGTATGGATTAAGTGCCGGTGATGTGACATTATCCAATGGTCGTATGTCAGTCAATGATCCAACAAATACATTTAGTACAACAATGCAATTGAAAAATGCCTCCAATGCACTAGCCCATGGTAATCAACTTCCTGACGCAATGAACTTTGCACGAAGAGGCTTTGAAAAAGATGGCAATACCCTTTCAGGCAATGTTTCTCAAGTGGTTAAAAGTACCAGTGATTTTGCAACAGCAAATACAAAACTTGTAGACGTTGCAGGTGTTGACAGTTTAAATGGCAAGCATATGGTCCTTAACTATACGGATAAAAATGGCGTAAAAAGAACAGGAACCCTTAATCTTGATATTGCCAACACAACTTTTTCCGTTGACTTAAATGGTGATGGAAATACAACAGGTGCAAACGAAACTTTTTCTATTTACAGTGGTGGTGATCCTTTAAATCTCAATACAACAGCTGATAAAATGACCTATCAACAACTGAATGACCTGATTGGTATGGCAACTTCGGGAAATTTACCAAAACAAGGTGTTTCGACTGCTGCTCAAACAGCTATAAATACGGCAATAGCGGCTGGTATACCTCCTGTTAGTGCTGCAAATGCAGCAATCCTTACTGCGCAAACTACATTAGCCAAAACAGGTGTTTCTCCTGAAACAGCAAGTTACATTCAAAAAGCTATTGATGCAGGAATCATAAGAGACAATCCAGCATCAACGCCTGCTGCCGTAATCAAAGCAACAGAAGATTACAACAAGGCTATTGGTAATGCCAATCTAACAGAGTATAATTACGCTGTATCTAATGCTAAAAATAGTGTGGAAGTGAACTTAGATTACCAAGGGAAAATGACTATTAAAGACAAAACAGCTTCAGAATCTAAGATAGACTTTACAATGTATGATGCAAGTGCCACGGATTTTACAGGTGTTGGAAGTTCTGCACTTACATTTATGGCAAATAATTCGGTAGCAATTTCAAATCCATCTATAGACATGTTTAAGCAACTTGATGAGATGATAGCCGCCGTACGCTCTGGTAATTTCCGTATGGATTCAACATCAAGTGATCCACGCAATATTGGTATTCAAAACTCACTCACACAACTCGATCATATTGCCGATCATGTCACGAAAGCTCAAACAAAAATTGGCGCTTTAACCAATGCTTTAACCGATGCTAATACTCGATCTGAAATGCTCAGCGTTAATGTTAAGTCCATTCAAAATGATGTTATTGGTATAGATCCTGCCGCAGCTTATTTAGAATTTCAGTCTATTACAACGTCATATCAAGCAATGCTATCGACCATCTCAAAAGTCAATTCGATGACGCTTTTAGATTACCTGTAATAATCTGTTATAATATCAACTCTATATTATTACAGGTAAAGGATCTGCTATCTTAAAAGAGACTCTTTTTATTATTTTTATTGCGGTTGCACTTTTTTTAGGTGTTGCAACCATTTTGCCGGATGCATCTGTTGTTGGAAACTTTGGTGCATATCTTGGAAAGTCAAATCAAAATACGTTTGGATACGTTGCTTTTCTTTATCCTTTTGTATTGATTTTACCTGCTTTTTCGTTTTACAAGGAGAGCAAACTTACTGAGCGTCGTATTGGTGTTTATCTCGCTTCGACGATCCTGCTTTTCACGATTTTAATGGCACAGTCCATTCTTGTTAAAAGTAACTTGAGTGGTTCTTTTGGTCGTTCAATTGTCGATATGTTAATCGCATCTATCGGTATTATGGGCGTTTGGCTTTTTATTGTTGCTATTTTTCTTCTTTCAATGACATTGCTTGTTGAATCAAGTATTAGTGATTTTCTTACTCTACTGAAACCTACGTTTACCAAAACAAAAATAAAAGCGTATAAAGAAGAAGTTCAAGAAACGGCTATTGTTGAAGAGAAAAAGACAAAAATTACTAAAAAGCAAGAACCTTTAGTGGAAGAAAGAATTACACTCAATGATGATGTTCCTGATGAAAATCCAGCTATCATAGCACCTCTTTATCCTGATAATGATGAACCTAAAAAGCCACTTGTTAGACTCAAAAGTGCAAAAAAAGTGGAAATTTTGAGTGAAGTGGCGGAAAATACAAAGCTTCTCTCCGAAATTGACCAAGGTGAATGTGATAAGCCAAAAGACTTTAAATTGCCACCATTGTCTTTTTTGGCAAATCCTCCAGCAAAAGTTGTTCATGTCAATGAGAGTGAGATTGATCAAAAAATCCAAGACCTTTTAGAAAAACTCAGACGCTTTAAAATTGAAGGTGATGTTGTGCGGACTTACTCAGGTCCTGTGGTAACGACTTTTGAGTTTAAACCAGCGCCCCATGTGAAGGTCTCACGTATTTTAACGCTTCAAGATGACCTTGCGATGGCATTAAAAGCGAAAACAATTCGTATTCAAGCGCCAATTCCAGGTAAAGATGTTGTAGGTATTGAAGTGCCTAACCAAAAAATAGAAACTATTTACCTTAAAGAGATTTTAGAGAGTGAGATTTTCAAAAAATCAGCTTCACCTTTGACGATTGCTCTTGGTAAAGATATTGTTGGAAATGCTTTTGTTACCGATCTTAAAAAACTTCCTCATTTATTGGTTGCTGGAACGACGGGTAGTGGTAAAAGTGTGGGTATTAATGCCATGTTACTCTCTTTGTTGTACCGCAATTCACCCGATACCTTGCGCTTTTTGATGATCGACCCTAAGATGTTAGAATTTTCGATTTATAATGATATCCCGCATCTCTTAACGCCTGTTATTACCAAACCAAAGCAAGCTATTGTGGCGCTTGCAAATATGGTTGGTGAGATGGAGCGACGCTACCAGATGATGAGTCGTTCTAAAACCAAAAACATTGAAAATTACAATGAAAAAGCAAAAACAATTGGTGTTGAACCGTTACCTTATATTGTCATTATTATTGATGAGTTAGCGGATCTGATGATGACCAGTGGTAAAGATGTTGAATTTTACATAGCACGTTTGGCTCAAATGGCCAGAGCAAGTGGAATTCACCTTATAGTTGCGACACAAAGGCCATCCGTTGATGTTGTAACGGGTCTTATTAAAGCAAACTTACCTTCTCGTATTAGTTTTAAAGTAGGGCAGAAAATCGACTCAAAAGTCATTTTGGATGCCATGGGGGCAGATTCACTGCTTGGAAATGGCGATATGCTTTTCACACCTCCGGGTACTTCTGGACTCATTCGCTTACATGCTCCTTATACCTCTGAAGATGAGATTGACAAGGTGGTTGAATACCTCAAAAAACAGCGCCCTGTCGTATATGACGAGAGTTTTCTTAAAGAGAGTGACGAGGGCTTTTCGGCTACTTCAAGTAGTAAAAATAGTGGCGAATTGGATGAGCTTTTTGAGGATGCAAAAGCCATTGTCCTTAATGAAAAAAAGAGCTCAATTTCTTATATTCAAAGAAGATTGAATATTGGCTATAATAGGGCAGCGACGATTGTAGAGCAACTGGAGGCCATGGGAATACTCTCTTCTCAAAACGCTAAAGGGCAGCGTGAAATCATCGTCTAAACTTACCAACCACAAGGAGTCAGTCACAATGAGTTTTTTCCAAGCGTATGAAGCAGAAGTGAATGAAAGAGCAAAGTTAGGTGTTCCTCCTTTACCTCTTGATGCTAAAAAAACAGCAGAGGTAGTCGAGCTTTTGAAGAAAGAGGAGGGTGATCAAGCCTTTTTGAAATCTTTACTTGCAAACCGTGTTCCGCCTGGCGTGGATGAAGCAGCTTATGTTAAGGCAGCTTTTCTCAATGATGTAGCTCAGAAAAAAGTTACCTGTAAAGCAATTTCTCCTGTTTATGCCGTGGAGCTTTTAGGAACTATGTTTGGTGGATACAATGTTCAGCCTCTTGTTGATGCGCTAAGCTCAAAAGATGATGCAATAGCGCGTGCCGCATGTAATGCACTTAAAAATATTGTCCTTGTGTATAGTTCATTTAATGACATTGAAACACTTGCAAAAACCAATGCGTACGCTAAAGAAGTGTTACTTTCTTGGGCAAATGCTGAATGGTTTACGATTAAACCTACCATTCCAGAAAAAATCACGGTAGCTGTTTTAAAAGTAGCAGGTGAGACAAACACAGATGATCTTAGCCCTGCTAGTGAAGCATTTACGAGAAGTGATATTCCCCTTCACGCAAATGCTATGTTGGTAAAAAGACTCCCTGGTTCTATTGAAAAAATCAAAGAATTGATTGCTAAAGGGTATGAAGTTGCTTATGTTGGCGATGTTGTAGGAACAGGCAGTAGCCGAAAATCGGGCATCAACTCTATTCAATGGTTTATGGGTCGTGAAATCCCAAATGTGCCAAACAAAAAAACAGGTGGTCTTATTCTTGGAACAACGATCGCTCCAATTTTCTTTAATACCGCAGAAGACAGTGGAGCTCTTCCTATTGAAGTCAATGTTGAAGGTTTAGAAACAGGCGATTTGATTGATGTCTATCCACAAGAGGGCAAAATTGAAAAAAATGGCAAAGTGGTTGCAACTTTCAAACTTTCTCCCAATACTTTGGCTGACGAGTACCGTGCAGGTGGACGAATTCCGCTTATCATTGGTCGTGGCTTAACATCAAAAGCACGAGCAAGTCTTGGCATGGGTGCTGAAAAAATCTTTGCAAAACCAGAACAACCCGCTGAGCAAAAAGGTATAGGTTATACATTAGCTCAAAAAATGGTGGGACGTGCTTGTGGTGTTGAGGGTGTACGTGCAGGTATGTATGTTGAACCTCAAACATTAACCGTTGGTAGTCAAGATACAACAGGACCAATGACCAGAGATGAGATTAAAGAGCTTGCTGCTCTTGGCTTTAGTGCAGACCTTGTCATGCAAAGTTTCTGTCATACCGCGGCGTATCCTAAGCCAAGCGATGTGAAGCTTCACCATGCATTACCAGCATTTATCACTTCACGTTCTGGTGTAAGCCTTAGAGCAGGGGATGGTGTTATTCACTCATGGCTCAATCGTATGGTTCTTCCTGATTCAGTAGGAACAGGTGGAGACAGTCATACACGTTTCCCTATAGGTATCTCTTTTCCTGCGGGTTCAGGTCTTGTAGCCTTTGCAGCAGTAACTGGTAGTATGCCTCTTAATATGCCTGAATCTGTTTTGGTACGCTTTAAAGGCGAAATGCAACCGGGTATTACATTACGTGATCTTGTGAATGCTATTCCTTACTATGCCATCAAAAAAGGGTTATTGACTGTTCCTAAGAAAAACAAAAAGAACATCTTTGCAGGAAAAGTTCTTGAAATTGAGGGGCTTCCAAAACTCAAAGTTGAGCAAGCGTTTGAGCTTAGTGATGCTTCGGCTGAAAGAAGTGCGGCTGCATGTGCTGTAGCACTTGATGTTGAGCCGATTGTTGAGTACCTCAAATCAAATATTACACTACTTGAATCAATGATCAAAGCAGGCTATGCTGATGCTAAAACGCTGCAACGAAGAGCAGATAAAATGAAAGCATGGATTGCTGATCCTAAGCTTTTAAAAGCTGACAGTAACGCTCAGTATGCAGAAGTCATTGAAATTGATCTTAATGAAATTAAAGAGCCGATTCTTGCTTGTCCAAATGATCCAGATGATGTTGCAACACTCAGTGAAGTTTTAGCCGATGCAAATCGTCCTAAGAAAATCGATGAAGTTTTTGTCGGAAGCTGTATGACAAACATTGGTCACTACAGAGCACTTGGCGAGGTTCTTCAAGGCGAAGGAAAAGTACCAACCACACTTTGGATCGCACCTCCTACAAAAATGGATAAAGAGCAACTTACCGCTGAGGGTTATTACTCGATCTTTGGAAATTCAGGTGCTCGCATAGAAATTCCAGGTTGTTCTCTCTGTATGGGTAACCAAGCCAATGTGAGAGAAGGTGCTGTTGTTTTCTCAACATCAACCAGAAACTTTGATAACCGTATGGGACCAAACTCTAAAGTTTACTTAGGTAGTGCAGAACTCGCTGCTCTTTGTGCACTTTTAGGAAGACTTCCAAGTGTTGAAGAGTATATGAGCTTAGTACCTAAGAAATTGGCTGGAAAGACAGATAAAGTCTATAAATACCTCAATTTCAATCTCATAGAAAATTACGAACTCGCAAACTAATAGACAAAAAAGCCACTCGTTAAGAGTGGCTTTTACTTTTTTATAGCTAAGGACTCTTTTGATTGTACAAAAAAACTGCCTTGTGACACTTGACTATACTGTTTTTGATATTGAAAATAATCTGTTGGATAGCGGAGCAACTCCTCTGGTTTATCTGCATGGCGGATACGGCGATATTTTTGGAAAAATAGAAAAAGCATTAGAGGGTAAAAGTGTTGGAGAGAGTATTCATATTCAACTTTCCCCAAAAGAGGCATTTGGAGAGTATAAGCAAGAGTTTGTATTGATTGAAGAGCGTAGTATGTTTGAACATGACATCGAAGTCGGACAAAATGTAGAAATGGTCTTTGGTGAAGAGCAAGACGATGAGATTATGCTGACGTATACGGTGATCGAGATACTTGAAGATCGTGTTATTTTAGATGCCAACCATCCACTTTCTGGTGTAACCATTATTTTTGATGGAACGGTCATTGGTGTGCGTGAAGCGACCAGTGATGAGATAGAAAAAAGACTCATTAATCATGAAGAGTCTTTTTTAGCACACCAAAACTAAGTAAGTTTTTCTTCTATACTTTCAACCACATGATGCATTTTATAGAGTGAATCAGGATTGAGTGAGATCGAATCGATTCCATTTTTAACTAAAAACTCTGTAATTTCAGGGTAATCTGATGGTGCTTGCCCACAAATACCGATGTATTTATTGTGTTGCTTACACGCGTCTATTGCCATTTTTAGCATTATTGTGACTGCAGGATTTCGTTCATTGAAGATATGTGCAATCAATCCACTTTCCCTATCGACTCCTAAAATAAGCTGAGTAAGGTCGTTTGAGCCGATTGAATAGCCATCAAAAATATTTAAAAACTGATCTGCAATAATGACATTTGCGGGTATTTCACACATTGCATAAATTTTTAGCTCATTTTTACCTTGAACTAACCCCTGTACATTCATGATGTCAATAACTTTTTGTCCTTCTTCAGGTGTGCGCACAAAAGGGATCATAATGATGACATTGGTAAGCCCCATATCGTCACGCACACGTTTAAGTGCCTCACATTCCCATGCAAATGCCTCTTTATAGCTTTCATCATAGTATCTACTTGCACCACGAAAGCCTATCATAGGGTTTTCTTCTTCTGCTTCGAAGGAGAGCCCACCAAGCATATTTCGGTATTCGTTGCTTTTAAAATCACTCGTACGGATGATGACAGGTTTGGGATAAAATGCCGCCGCAATCATACCAACTCCTTCACTAATCTTTTGCAAAAAAAACTCTTTTGCATCAGTATACGGAGACATAAAAGTGCGAATCGCTTCTTCCTCTTGGACAGCATTTCCTTTGTGCATATTTACAAGTGCCATAGGATGGGCATTAATGGAGTGCGTCATAATAAACTCCATACGTGCTAGTCCTACGCCATCATTGGGCATTTTGGCAAAATTAAAAGCTTCTGCAGGATTCCCTACATTCATCATCAGTTTGGTCTTCGTATTTTTGAGAGCATTAAAGTCTATAGTTTTGCACGTAAAGGCAATTTCACCTTCATAGATATAGCCTTCATCGCCCTCAGCGCAACTCACCGTTACTTTTTGAGCGTTATGAAGCAGTTCAGTGGCATTGCCACACCCAACAACAGCTGGAACGCCAATTTCTCGTGCAACAATGGCAGCATGACACGTTCGGCTACCACGATTTGTCACAACTGCCGAAGCTTTTTTCATGATGGGTTCCCAATCGGGATTGGTTGTATCGGCTACTAAAACATCACCTGCTTTAAAAAGAGCAAATTCTGAGGTGTTGTGGATGACTTTGACTTCGCCACTGCCTATTTTATCACCGACAGCACGACCAGACGTAATCAGTTTTAGATTTTGGCTCTTCGTTAGTGTGTATTTTTCGATGGAAATATTGTTTTGTAGCTTGCTTTGTACCGTTTCTGGTCGTGCTTGAACGATGTAGAGCTTGCCATCATGTCCATCTTTTGCCCACTCTATATCCATCGGGCGTTTATAATATGATTCAATGATCAGTGCTTGATTCGCTAAAATCATCACTTCTTCATCACTGATCGAAAAACTATTTTGCTCTTCTATGCTTGTAGGTACATTCATGGTATGTGTTGCATCATTGTAAAGCATCTTCTCTTTTTTACTGCCTAATGAGCGTTTTAAAATTGTTTTTAGCCCTTGTTTTAGGGTTGGTTTAAAAACAAAAAACTCATCGGCATTGACTCGACCGCTGACAACATTTTCACCCAATCCCCAGATAGCATTAATCAAAATAAGATTTTGTGAACCACTTTCGGTGTCGATTGTAAACATAATGCCACTACTGGCTTTGTCACTTCGTACCATTTTTTGAACACCAACAGAAAGTGCTACTTTAAAGTGGTCAAATCCACGACTACTGCGGTAACTAATAGCGCGATCTGTAAATAAAGATGCATAGCATTGCTTAACACTTTGTAGGAGTTTTTCTGGGGCGTTAATGTTTAAAAATGTCTCTTGTTGCCCTGCAAAACTCGCATCAGGCAGATCTTCAGCTGTTCCTGAAGAGCGCACCGCAACATCAGTGGCTTCTACACTGTATTCTTTGGAGAGCATATGATAGGCACTTAAGAGCTCTTTGGTAAGATCATCAGGAAGTGTTGACGCTAAGATAAGCTCACGAATCGCAGCGCCACGTTTTTGTAAACTTTGGGTATCGGAGATGTCAAGACCTTCTAAAAGCGTTTCTATGTTCTCTTTAATGCCATTTTCTTTGAGTAATAGATGATACGCTTCGCTGGTTGTGGCAAAACCATTGGGTATGTGAATGCCTTTAGTCGAAAGTTTTTGATACATCTCACCAAGGCTGGCATTTTTACCGCCTACAAGGGGAATATCAGTAAGGTGAAGTTCATTGAAGAAACGAATGTAGCGCATAATAACCTCCCATAAGAAAAGTTACCCCTATGGTAGCACAAAATAGAATTAAGGACGCTATAAAAAAAGGATTACCTGTAATGGTGAAAAAGTCCACAATAAAAGCTAGTGGACTTTTTTAGGAGAGAAAATAACGTATCTTACGGTAAGAATGTATACATGATAGACAAGTATCCAGCCACTTGGTACTTATCATCTACAATAGGGCTTTTATAAATGGTACTGTCAAATCTCTTGTATTCGACATTTGCAATGATTGACCATGTTTCGCTAAAGGCAAAGATTTGTGTTAAGCCAATGAAAGGATTGAGTGCACCGTCTGCATGGTAACTTGGACGTGCAAAGTTTGCCTCTTTCGCTTTGACACCGTAGTAATAATTGCTTTTCTTATCACTGAGGTATTCGGCACCCGCATAGAGAGACAAACCTGAATTTTCTGTCTCAAAAAGTGTGTAGTTATACGCAGCATTGACAGTATAGCCGTCCGTTGTACCACTGACATCACGCGAAACAGTACCGCTTAAAAAGCTATTTTCAAAATTGTATTTCATTCGAAGACCGCCTTCTAAGGACATATTACGATTGTCCATACCTTTTAACTCATTACTATCTTTACCTTTATAGCCTGCAAGTACAGGAAGGAGGATAACTCCAACTTGTAACGTTTTGGTATCATAAAAGTTATATCCCATATTGATACCTTCAATAAAAGCGCTTTTGTAAGTAAGCTCAATATCGGGTAGGGGCATTGTAACACTTGAAACGCCTTTGTAAGGGCTTGTACTCGTTGTGACTCCAACACCTACTTGCACTGATGGATCATCTGTTGCATATAAATGAGTGAGTAAAACAGATAGCAATAAAATAAACTTATTTTTCATATAGTAAATCTCCATTGTAATGTTAATGGCGAAATTGTAGAGCATAGTGACGCATTTTTATAGTAAAAAAACGAATAAACGATAGTCGCGTTTTTAGTATATAATTCGATAATTGTTTTGAATTGATTGAAGGAATAAAATGTTTTTAGATACGGGAATGCCGCCTCAGGGTGATTACACAAAAGCATTTCCCAAAAATCCAGCTCTTTTGCCTTATATCCATTCCTATGTCTCTATTATCAGTGAAGTAGAAGACTCGACAGAGCAGTATATTACGCGATTTTTCCCCTCTTTTATGACACAGTTTGTATTTGATTTTTATGGAAGCCTTAACGAAGTTGTTGAAGAAGGCAGTGTGCAACTCACTATTGACAAAGGGACCTATGTAAAAAGTGGCATTGGCACATGGATGGATTTTTTTCAAAAAGAAAGTTCGTCTTCTAAAAGGTTGGTCAAAAGTTTTAAAGTAACACTCTACCCGCATGTTTTATATGAAGTGTTTGGAATTTCTCCTTTTGAAATCAAATATGAAACTATGAGTGTCAATGATATCTGGGGTAGGAAAGAGGGCGAATTACTTTTTGAAGAGCTAGCGGCTATGGATTCGAGTGAAGGGATGATTGATGTTTTCGAGCGTTATTTTATAGCAAAATTATCGAAAAAATCTTCGCATCAAACAAATATTTACCCCTATCTTTTGGAAGGACACACCTTTCCAACTTTAAAAACTTTATCTAAAGAATGTGGGTATAGTGAACGCTGGATTCAAAAACAGTATCTTGAAATTTTTGGTGAATCTTTTAAGCACATTCAAAATAACGCGCGTTTTATCAAAACATTAAGGTTTATGAATCATGCCATTTTGCAAGGAGATAATCATCTTAAATTAGTCTCTGTAGCATATCAATGTGACTATTTTGATCAGACTCATTTTATTAAAGAGTTTAAAAAGTTTACAGGGCTAACACCCTCGTATTACTTTCATACATTTCGAGATAAAATCCCACTTTCGTGGTTGTGGTAAAGAAAAATGGTCGGAGTGACAGGACTTGAACCTGCGACCTCTACCACCCCAAGGTAGCGCGCTAGCCAGGCTGCGCTACACCCCGATCCATTTAAGAATTTTGATTTTAACCAAGATCTCCAAAAAGTTTTATTATAATTAACACATATATTTACAGCTATTTGCAATCGTTTTTAAATCCCAATAATGGTACTTCATGAAAGAAATTCTCTTAACAACTTTTAATGCACGTTATACCCATACTTCCATCGCACAACGCTATCTCTTTGCCAATCTCGAAGAGCTTCAAGAAAAAGCAAAAATACTTGAATTTGTCATTAACTCTCAAGTCGTAGATGCAGCAGAAGAAATTCTTAGTTATCAGCCAAAAATTGTAGGTATTGGAGCGTACATTTGGAATGCTTTGGAGGTGCAAGAACTTATAGCCATTCTTAAAAAAGTAGCCCCTCATATTCTCATTGTTCTTGGTGGTCCTGAAGCGAGTCATTTTCCACATCGCGTTGATTTTAGCGGAGCGGATTACATCATTCAAGGAGAGGGGGATATTGCTTTTTATGCATTGTGTAAAAAACTTCTTGATGGCAAAACTTCAAGTGAACGCATCATCAAATCGCCTATGGTCAATCTAAGCGCCATTAAACTTCCTTATGACTACTATACAGACCACGACATCAAAAACCGTTACTGTTATGTGGAAGCCAGCCGTGGGTGTCCATTTACGTGTGAGTTTTGCCTCTCTTCTGCCGATAAAAAAGTACGTGACATCGAGATAGAGCGTTTCATAGGCGAACTTGAAAAGCTGTGGCAGCGAGGAGTTCGCAATTTCAAGTTTATTGATAGAACGTTTAATCTCAGCATTGAAAATGCAACGAAACTTTTGGACTTTTTCCTCTCTAAGACAGAAGAGTATTTTGTACATTTTGAAGTCATACCAGACCATTTTCCAGCAGTACTTCGTGAAAAAATTGCCAAATTCCCTCCAGCAGCTTTGCAACTAGAAGTTGGCATTCAAACGCTTGATCCTGAGATTTCTAAAAATATTCACAGACGTTTAAATATTCCTAAAATTGAAGAAAACCTTGCCTTCTTACAACAACAAACCCATGCACACTTGCATGTTGATCTCATCATTGGTTTACCAGGAGAAAGTCTGGAGGGCTTTGGGCGCAATTTAGACAAGCTCTACTCCCTCACGCAGTGTGAAATTCAAATTGGCATCCTCAAAAAGCTCTCGGGAACAACGATTTCAAGACATGATGAGATCTATGGTATGGTCTATTCAAATAAGCCGCCTTATGACATTTTGCAAAATAGACTGATTCCTTTCAAAGAGATGCAAAAGATGAAACGCTTTGCCCGCTTTTGGGACATGGTCTATAATAGCGGCAATTTTAAAAGAAGTGCAGCATTGTTATGGCAAGAGGGCAAAGTGTACAACGGCTTTTATGCTTTTAGCGAATGGCTTTATGCGCAAACAGAATCTACATGGCAGATTTCACTCGATCGTTTAGCACAACTCATTTTTCGTTATCTTTGTGAAGAGATGGGGCATGATGAAGAGAGCATTAAAGCGATGTTGATTGATGACATAATGACCGTACGTGGGCGAAAAATGCCTTCATTTTTGCGTGAAAATTATGTACCGCAAGAAGAGCAAAAAGAGGGCACTTTAAAACCCAATAAACGCCAGTTAAAACATGCCACAGTATAATGGCAATTTTTTTAAGGAGATAAAATGAAAATTGATAAAAGTTGGTGGACGGACATCATCAGTGTTGGATTTATTGCGATTGCATTTGTGTTACCAGAGCCTTATGCACACTGGTCATTATTGACAGGTCTTTTTGCCTTTTCAGGTGCCATTACCAATCAAATTGCCATTCATATGTTGTTTGAAAAAGTACCTTTTTTGTATGGTAGTGGAGTCATTCAGCTACAATTTGAGGCATTTAAAGCATCTATCAAAAATTTGATGATGGATCAGTTTTTTACAAAAGAGCAACTTGATGCATTTTTTGAAAAAGAGGAAAAAACGTTTGATTTAACGCCTATCATTGCTGAAGTAGACTTTTCACCTGCCTTTGATGCGCTGACTAAAACGGTAATGGAGTCATCATTTGGTGGAATGCTCGGTATGTTTGGAGGCGCTAGCGCATTAGAAGGGCTTCGAGCACCTTTTAGTGAGAAACTGAAAGATTCAATCCTTGAAATCAGTGAAAGTAATGTATTTCAACAAAAAGTAGCACAAAGTATACAAAATTCATCACTTACTGATGATATGTTAATTACGATTGAACAAATGATTGATGCAAGGCTCAATGAACTGACCCCACAGATGGTGAAAGAGATTGTTCAGAATTTTATTAAAGATCATTTAGGCTGGTTGGTTGTTTGGGGTGGATTTTTTGGTGCATTAATCGGTCTCTTATCGACGCTCATTTTATAATACATATAATTTTACATAAAATATTAAAAGTACCGAAGGTGTGGGCTTTCTGACAAAGAAAACTCAGTGTTTAACGTAGCTTGAGAAGCTTGGCTTTGAAAGTGTATTAAGAAGAGTTCGGTAAGAGCTCTAACTAAAAAAGGAAATTAATGGAGTGTTCGTATTTTGGGAAATGTGGTAGTTGTACGCTTTACACACTGGACTATAACGCGCAGTGTGCGCATAAACAAGAGGCTATGCGTACACTGTTTGCACCTTTACATGTAAAAGAGTTTGACTTCTTCACATCACCCTCAGAACACTACCGTGGACGCTCTGAATTTCGTATTTGGAAAGAGGGCGATACAATCAGTTATGCTATGGGTGCAGTTGATAAAAAGGGTGCTGTTTGTATTGAAACATGCCCTAAAGTCGAGATGAAAATTTATGACATTATGCCTAAGCTTTTAAAACAGATTGAGAGTTCGCTCATCCTTCGAGAAAAGATTTTTGCTATTGAATTTCTAGCTTCTTCTGAACACCTTTTAGTCACACTTATTTACCATAAACCGCTTAAGGAAGAGTGGGATAAGGAAGCTAGGAAATTAGAGGAGATGTTTGGTGTTTTTGTCATTGGACGAAGTAGGGGTATTAAACGTATTTTGAGTCAAGATTTTGTCGAAGATCGTTTTGATATCGCTGGTAAAATGTATCGTTACCACATTATTGAGGGTGGTTTTTCGCAGCCTAACCGAGCGATGAATCAAAAGATGATTAGTTGGGTTTTACGTCATCTTGAAAACTGTGAAGATTTGTTAGAACTTTACTGCGGTTATGGAAATTTTACGATTCCTATGGCTGGAAAATTTAAAAAGGTTTTAGCAACTGAGATTTCGAAAACATCTATCACTTCGGCACTTCAAAACTGCGAGCTTAACGACATAGACACTATAACTTTTTTGCGCATGAGTGCTGAAGAACTCACTTCCGCACTTAAAAAAGAGCGCGAATACAATCGTTTAAAGGGCATTAATTTAGAAGATTATCGTTTTAGTCATGTCTTTGTTGACCCACCTCGCGCAGGCATGGATGAAGCTAGTTTAGAGTTTATCTCACAGTTTGAGAACATCATCTACATTTCGTGTAATCCTGAAACACTTAAGCGTGATTTGGAAGTTTTAACGAAGAAGTACGCCATTCTCCATTTTGCTCTGTTTGATCAATTCCCAAATACAGAGCATTTGGAGTCTGGCGTTATTTTAAAACGTATCTAACCTTTCAATTTAGAAAGGTTAGATTTTAAAAAGCTCTAGCTTAGAAGCAAGTGCCTTAGAGAGATTTAAAAGCTCTTCAGAAGAGGTATTGAGATTTTTAACATCACCACTGTTTTGCAGTGAAGACTCATAAATCTGTCCAATGTTTTGAATAATGTTTGTGGTATTGACCGAAAGTTTTTGTGATACTTCGGATGCCAAACGAGATGCATCAGAAGCTTGTTTAATAACGGCTTCTGTATTGCTTATTTTCTCTTCAACATCTTCAGAATTATTCGCAATTTTCTCGATAAATTGGTAGTTTTCACTCATCTGACCACTGGCATCTATAATATTTTGAACAATGACATTGATGGTTGCATTAATCTCTGTAAGGCTCTTTTGTGTACGTTCTGCTAGATTGCGTACTTCATCGGCAACAACGGCAAATCCACGTCCATGTTCACCTGCACGTGCTGCTTCTATGGCTGCATTAAGCGCTAAAAGATTAGTTTGATCTGCTATATCAGAGATAACAGTTAAAACATTTTTGACTTGGTTAGCATCGTTACTGAGTTGTTGTAGACGCTCTGCGGTATGCGATTCAACTTCTGAAGCTTTTTGAATATCTTCTACTAAAAGTTTGATCTCTTTAGCACTTACATTTAATGTTTCGGATGCGTTTAAAATGTCATGACTGGTTTGAGAAGCATTGAGTGTGGCTTGTTCTAAAACGACTTTCATGGCATCGCCTAGATCTTTTGTTCTTTTAACAAAATCACGCTCTTCAGCCATGCGCTTGTCTACTTCATGCGAAATAGTGGAAAATTGACGTGCCATCTCAGCACTTTCTTGAGAAGACTTTGTTGATACAACAACGGTGGAATGGATTTTTTCAATGAATTGATTGATATTTTGTGATAAATCTGCAATCTCATCTTTGGAATTGATAACAATTCGCTTGGTAAGATCACCACTTCCTTTTGCAAGGTCAAGCGTGATAGAGGATAAAGCATCGATTGAATTGGTCATGCTGATCACCATAACACGTGTAAAAACGAAGAAAAAGATCATCCCGAAAAATGAGCCCGCAATCAAAATGAGTCGCTCGTTACCTGTCAATAAAAATGCCACCAAAACGATATTTGCCATAAACCCACACAAAGTTCCAAGGGCTAGCATCCATCCCTTTGTTTTAATCTTGATTTGATTCAAAAAAAACATTCTTCCTCCTTAAATGTAAACGAATTGATTATAACAGATTCATAGACCAAAAGCCAATGGATAATCGCGACAAAAGATAGTCTGTGATATACTCCACGTTTAAATTTTTTAAAGGAGCAATAATGGAATGCGACATTTCAAATATTAGCATGCCTGGTGATGCAGGCATTAAAGACATTTTTTCGATGTGTAAGAGTATTGCCATTATTGGACTATCTCCTGATCCAACCAAAGATAGCCATAAAGTGGCACGTTACTTGCAAGAACGTGGGTTTAAAATTTATCCGATTTATCCTAAAGAAGAGATGATTTTAGGTGAAAAAGTCTACCGAAGTCTTTTAGATATTCCTGAAACAGTGGATATGGTAGATATGTTTCGTAAACCTGAAATCGCCGATAGTTTAATCGAGGAAGTTTTAAAAAAAGGTGACGTGAAAGTCTTTTGGTTACAACTGGGCATCATCAATAATCAAGCCTGTGCTAAAGCACAGGAAAACGGCATCATTGCTGTACAAAATCGATGTACCAAAGTAGAATATGAAAGGTTAATGAAATAATGATAGCTCTTAGTGAAATAGTAAAAGCAAAACGACAACTCAGCAATGTTGTTACAAAAACCCCTTGTGTATTAGCTCCACATTTAAGTGAAGAAGTGGGCGCACAAGTGTTTCTTAAAAAAGAAAACCTCCAAATAACGGGTGCGTATAAACTTAGAGGTGCCTATAACAAAATAGCCTCTTTGACGAAAGAAGAACGTGCAAAAGGTGTTATTGCTGCAAGTGCAGGTAACCACGCACAAGGTGTAGCGTACAGTGCACGTAGTTTTGGCATTAACGCAACCATCATTATGCCAGAAGCAACGCCTCTTCTAAAAGTTACTGGAACAAAAGCACTTGGGGCAGAAGTCATATTAAGCGGTGATAATTACGATGAAGCGTACGCTTATGCACTGACCTATGCAAAAGAACATGGACTTACCTTTATTCATCCCTTTGAAGATGATGTTGTCATTGCAGGGCAAGGAACAGTTGCATTAGAGATGATTGATGAAATCAATGACCTTGACATCATTGTTGTTCCAATAGGCGGAGGAGGGCTCATTAGCGGTATGAGTTCAGCCATCAAGCAGATAGACCCAAAAATTAGAGTGATTGGTGTTAACGCAGGCGGTGCTCCCGCTATGTACGAGTCATTTTACGCTAAAAAAGCGATCAACTCTAAAAGTGTCCGTACTATCGCCGATGGTATCGCTGTACGTGATGTAAGTGAGTCTAATTTAGCGCATATCTTAGAGTGTGTCGATGAAGTGGTTACGGTAGATGATGAAGAGATCGCTGCAGCTATTTTGTTCTTGCTTGAGCGTCAAAAACTTGTTGTTGAAGGTGGAGGGGCGGCGAGTGTCGCAGCCATTATGCAACAAAAATTTGCTTTTACTAAAGATATGAAAATAGGCGCAGTTTTGAGTGGTGGTAACATCGATGTGCAAATGCTTTCTGTTATCATCGAAAAAGGTTTGATTAAATCGCACCGTAAAATGAAGTTGGTCATCACACTTATCGATAAGCCGGGGTCACTGATGCGCCTGACTGACTTATTTAAAAATGCTAATGCCAATATTATTCAAATTGACTATGACCGCTTTTCAACCAAGCTCTCTTATGGTGATGCTCAGATTACGATTATGCTTGAAACCAAAGGTGCTGAACATCAAGAATCCATCCGTGGACTTTTAAAAGCAGCAGGGTATCTGTTTACAGAAGAGGTTTAAAAAATCAAAGTGAGGTTAAGCCTCACTTTGATTTAATCGAGTTGTTCATAGGCTTCTAAAAGTGTCTCACGTAGAGCATCTGAAAGTGCTTCACCATCGACACAATACTCTTTGAGAAAAACATCTAAATTACTTAAGAGTTCAAAAAGATCGGCTTCGATCTCCGTTGAACTCTTCTTTTTTGCCATCATTGTCTCAAAAAAGACCAATTTGCGAATAAAATTAGAAAGTAACTCAAGCGCTTCTTCCTCATTTTTCCCTTCCAAAAGTTTGAAAGGGCGCTCACTGGGTGATTTAGAACTATCAAGGCTCTGTTTGATTGCGCGTACGTTTTCTTGAATGATTGCAGAAAATTTGGCATAACGTTCATAGGAGTTTTGGTCAGCAAAGGTATCAAGTTTACTCGTTAACTTGCCTATTTGCTTAACCAAAACAAACGCAACCATCGCAACTATCATCAGAACAGGAATCAATTGTTCCATCATTTCTTATCCTTACATGTAAAACAAAATCAGTGCGATAAGATTTGCTCCAAAAAGAGTTTAAGTCGATCTGACTCAGGATTTTGGAAAAACTCTTCAGGTGTGTTTTCTTCGACAATTTGACCAGCATCCATAAAGATGATTCTATCGGCCACTTTTTTTGCAAAGCCCATTTCGTGGGTTACACACACCATCGTTTTATCTTCGCGTGCTAATTCTATCATAACATCCAAAACTTCGGCAACCATTTCAGGGTCAAGTGCCGAAGTTGGCTCATCAAAGAGCATAATCTTAGGGTTTTTACACAAACTACGTGCAATTGCCACACGTTGTTGTTGTCCGCCTGAGAGTTGATTTGGGTATTTGTGTGCTTGGTTAGCAATACCAACACGTTCCAAATACTTCATAGCCATCGCTTCAGCTTCTTTACGTGGCATTTTTCGAACCCAAACAGGTGCTAAAGTAAGGTTATCCAAAATCGTTAAGTGTGGGAAGAGGTTAAAGTGTTGGAACACCATTGCCACTTCTTCACGAATCGCTTTGATCTTTTTAACATCATTCACAAGTTCAATGCCATCAACAATAATCTGTCCTTCTTGAAACTGCTCAAGGTAGTTGATACAACGAATAAGGGTTGATTTACCAGAACCTGATGGTCCACACACAACGATGATTTCACCTTTATTGATTGTAAGGTTGATGTCTTTTAAGACGTGGAAATCACCATACCATTTGTTTAAGTTTTTAATTTCTATGATTTCTTTTCTATCTTTCATCTTCTATCCTATCTCAAATTGGTATTAAATCGTTTTTCAAGCTTTTGGCTAAAGTTAGACATCGAGTAACAAAAGAACCAAAAAATAAAGGTAACAAACACATAGCCTTCTGTTTCATAACCCAACCAGTATGAATCAGCAGCACTTAAACGTACCATTGCCAGTAAGTCAAAGAGCCCAATGATAAGTACCAATGTGGTATCTTGGAAAAGGGCGATGGAAACACCCACAAGGTTAGGAATAGCCACTTTTAGGGCTTGAGGGAGAATGACTAAAAACATCTTCTGCCAGTACGAAAGCCCAATAGCATCAGCAGCTTCATATTGTCCTTTGGGGATTGATTGTAATCCACCACGAATATTTTCAGCAATATACGCTGCTTCAAACATCGCAATACCAATAAGTGCTCGAAGCAATTTATCAAATGTCATTCCCTCAGGAAAGAAGAGAGGCAAAATGATCGATGACATAAAAAGAATGGTAATGAGTGGAACACCACGAATAAATTCAATGTACGTCACACTGATACTTTTAATAATCGGTAAATGTGAAGCACGACCAAAGGCTAACAGAACACCGAGTGGAAATGCTGCGACAATACCAACAGCTGCTACCATAATGGTGAGCATTAATCCACCCCATTTATCAGTAGGAACCGCTTCCATACCAAAGAAACCACCGTGTACCAAGAAAAAGCCAACTATAAAATAGACATGGGCTAAAGCAATCTTTACCAATGGGCTCTTAAGATATTTAAACGCTGCTGCCAACGCAAAAAAGAGTCCATAAATGGTATTGACTCTCCATCTTAGATCTGAGGGATAAAAGCCATACATAAACATATCAATCTTCATGCGTATAAATACCCAGCAAGCGCCTCCACTCACACAATCTTCACGTGTCGTTCCTACAAAATTAGCATTGATATATGCCCATTTTACAAAAGGAGGAATAATCCAAAAGAGTACCATAACACCTAAGAGTGTTAAAGCTACATTTAAAGGTGTTGAGAAAAGATTTTCTCTGAGCCAAAATGTTAGACCTTTAGTGCTAGAAGGAGCTTTTCGTTCATTAATTTTGTTATAAATTGCCATCTTAACGCTCCTTAATCTTCATTTTGTGGTTAAACCAGTTGAGTATAGCAGATACAACTAAACTGATGACGAGATAAACGAGCATCGTCATAGAGATGATCTCAATAGCTTGTCCCACTTGGTTTAGGGATGTTCCTGCAAAAACAGTAACAATTTCAGGATAACCCACCGCTGTTGCCAAAGAGGAGTTTTTGATGAGATTAAGATACTGATTAATAATTGGAGGAATTGCGATACGAATCGCTTGGGGTAAAACAACCAATTTTAAAGATTGATACGGACTAAAGCCCATAGAAACAGCCGCTTCTTTTTGGCCATGACTCACAGCTTCAATGCCGGAGCGTACAGCTTCTGCAATAAAGGTAGCCGTATAAATCGTTAGAGCAAAGGTTAACGCTAAAAACTCAGGTGAAAGTGTTTTTCCCCCTTTAAAGTTAAAACCTCTGAGCTCTGGAAAACTAAAGTTAAGGTGTGCTCCGCCAATAAAGTAAGCCAATATTGGGAAAAGAATGAACATTCCTATCGCAAATGGAAATACGGTTAAATCTTCGCCTGTTGCTTCTTTACGTCTATTTGCCCAACTATTAAGCATTATAGAAGCTAAAAGTGCAACAAAAAGGCTTGCAAGGATCGTAAAGAATGTTGCATTGTATTCAGGAAGTGGAAAGTAAAGACCGCGATTGTTGATAAAAACAGTCTCAAAAAAACTATAGCTCTCTTTAGGACTGGGCATGGCACGTAGAACCACGTTGTACCAAAAGAGTATTTGAAGGAGAAGCGGTATATTTCTAAAAAAATCGATATATGCTTTTGCGAGTTTTGCAATGAGCCAGTTTTTTGAAAGCCTTAAAATACCGATAATAAGTCCTACAATTGTTGCACATAAAATACCGACAAAAGCGATAATAATGGTATTAAGAAGTCCAACAATGAAAACGCGTCCATGTGTATTTTCTTCAGTATAAGAGATAGGGGATTGATCAATACCAAATCCTGCTGTTCCGTTCAAAAAGCCAAAGCCTGTTTGAATCCCTCTTTGTTCTATATTGGCAACGGTATTGCTTCCAATATACCACAAAAAAGCAACTAAGCCAATAACGGTCAATAGTTGGAAAAGAATCCCTCTAATCTTTTGATTTCTCAAAAGTGCTAACATACGTGTCCTTTATGCTTTGAGATTAAGGGCAGAAATTCTGCCCTTATAAGTCTGTTTATAATCTATTATCTAAAAGGAGGAGCGTATTGTAATCCACCATGATTCCAAAGCGCATTGTAACCTCTTGCAATTTTAAGAGGTGAGCCTTGTCCTACAGTACTTTCAAATGATTCACCGTAGTTACCCACTTGTTTAATGACGTTAAACGCAAAATCTTTCTTAAGACCAAGATTTTCACCCATTTGACCTTCAACACCTAAAAGACGCTTGATGTCTGGATTGTCAGATTTAAGCATTGCATCAACATTTTTACTGCTCACGCCTGCTTCTTCAGCTGTGAGCATTGCATAAGAGACCCATCTAACGATGTCAAACCATCTTCCATCACCTTTACGAACAACTGGTCCTAAAGGTTCTTTTGAGATAACTTCTGGAAGAACGATTGATTCTTCAGGTTTTAAAAGTTTGATTCTCAAACCGTAAAGTTGTGATTGATCTGACGTTAAAACATCACATCTTCCACTTTCATACGCTTTAATAACTTGGTCATTGGTATCGTATGAAACAATTTTATATTTTAATTTATTTGTTCTAAAATAATCCGCTACATTTAACTCTGTTGTTGTGCCTGTTTGAAGACAAATTGAAGCACCATCAAGCTCTTTTGCACTTTTGACGCCTAGCTTTTTAGTGACCATAAAGCCTTGCCCATCATAATACGTTACACCTGTAAAGTTTAGCCCCAAAGAAGTATCTCTGGTCTCTGTCCATGTTGTATTGCGTGAGAGCATATCGATCTCGCCTGATTGAAGCGCTGTTAAACGCTCTTTTGCATTAAGGGCAATGTATTTTACTTTTTTGGCATCACCAAAAACAGCAGCAGCTACCGCACGGCATTGGTCAACATCGATACCTTTATAGATACCGTCACTTCCTACTTCAGAAAAGCCTGGTAATCCACCATCAACACCACACTTAACAAAACCTTGTTTTTGAACCTCTGCTAAAGTATCGGCACTGAGCGCTGTTGTGCCAAGCCCCAAAACGGTAATCGTTGCTAAAGAGATTTTAGCGAGTTTAGAATGTAACATCATTATCTTCCTTTCTAAGTTGATATGAAGAGAATTCTAACACTAAATTTTATTTTTTGGCGAAAAAATTGCCTATTTATTAATCAATATGTCACAGTGTGTAAAATCTCTATTTTTTTTACCAATATTCACTTTTTGCATATTGATTGGTTATTTTTTAATCACTAATTACATTGAAACACTTTCATCTTTTTTGTATAGTAAATCGTTGTGTTTTTAGTTATACAAAGCTTTAAAAATACGACACTATAATAGTTTTATTTTAGTATGATTGCTTCATTAACGAGGGCTATATTACTTTTATGTCACACAAATAGACTGTCTATTTTTTCTGTGATATATAAAGTTCTAAAATAATCTATTGCTTATGATTAAAAATTAATCAAAATTAACCTATGAAGGAGCCTTCCCTTGTTGTCATTTAAAGATACATTCATGATTCTGCCAAAGTGGCTTAGAAATAAAACAATGCTCAGTGCTGTAGAAACTGCCTTTGATGGAATTGCTCAAACCCGTAAGCGTATTATGATTGAATGGGCAAATGAAGTATGGCGAGAAGTGGAAAACACTGCCATTCTTTTAGAACAAGAGGAGAGTGACGTTCTTTCTATATTAAATGAGCAAGAAAAACTCAGTGAAACGATTTTGGAGTATTATATTTTAGACAGTGCGAAAAAGATGCTTTTTAGCTCAGCAAAAAGAGTGATTAAAGAGTACCGCTACGATGAAAGTGCTTTGGGTGAAGCTCTGGACTATATTTTATTAGGATCATCACACCTCCTCTTTGGTCCTTATATCGATGATGACACACTCTTTTTCAAGCCTAAAGCTTCGACATTTCATGACCGTGTAACACTCTCATTCATGAAAAGTTTTAAAATGAATGGTGAAAATCATATTTTGATTGCACGTATTTCAAACGATACACTAAGCGATCTTATTCAAAGAGAAGCAGGACACATTTTTAAAGAATCCGGCGATAATTACCTTTTTATGATCGAGCCTTATTTTAATAAAAACATTAAAACAGGTACAGCACTTTCACGATCACGTTTTGAAGACAACACCTTTAGCTTTGGCGAGAACCTAAAAGAGGGTGTGCATACAGAACAAGGGATTATATCTATCAAACAGCATACAGAATTCGAAATTGTCTTTAATGATCCTGCAACCAACGCCTTGCATCCAGGGGTTGCTAACACCATTAAAAAAGGAACCAATCTTTTTTGTGAATACCCTGGTTATCCTGATTACCGAGGCATTGCTGTTATCGGTAAAGGTATCACGGTAGCACTGCCTTACAGTTTAGATAAATGGGGCATGATGTGTGAGGGCGATCTTTTAGAAGTCTATGACATTATGCAGTTTCGTCATAAAATCTATGCCAAAATGAGCTTATTAATTGGTATTTTTATTCCAAGTTGTTATATGGTGACATTGACATTTATGCCATTTTTAAGTCGCATACAAGAGGTTGGGCTGATTACATTAGCATCACTTTTGATGATCTTAGGGATGATGGGCAAGGAGCTTTCTGATTTTTTTGCTAAATATGCTTCTTTACGCGCGCTTTTACAGGGCTTTGTTGAAGGGGATGGGGACATTACAAAACGTGCAGACCTTACTAAATTTGCAAAAGATGAAAACAGGCGTACGGCTATTTGGATTAACAGTGTCATTGACATTTTTGATACCATTCTCAAAAAAACAAAAACATCACTCATTAATTTACTCAATCTGAATCAACATCTGACCAATACCATTGTGGTAACAGGTAAAAAGATTGAGCAAATTGGGGTTAGTATTCAAAATATCGTTTCACATATACAAACACAAAACACTTCTATCCAAAGCTCTGTGGATAAAGCCGATGCCATGAGTCAAAAAATAACCCAAACCCAAACCCAAGTTGCAACCAGTCTTGGCAATGTTGAATCTTCTATCGGCAATATCAAATCCATTGCCGGTGAAACAACGCAGATTATTTTTACACTCGAGCACAATGTTGCAGAAGTATCTTCGATGATCGAAACGATTAAAGATATTACCGATAAAACCAATCTACTCTCGTTAAATGCTGCCGTTGAAGCAAGTAGGGCGGGAGAGCAAGGACGCGGTTTTGCGGTTGTGGCAGAAGAAGTAAGAAAACTTGCCGACATGACCGATAAAGCAACCGTGCGCATCGAAGCCATTGTGCATAGTATCAACGAAAATGTGAATGAAGCACTTTCAAGTATGCAAAATGTTAACAATACGGTGGATAAAGGCATCGAAATCTCAACGCAGTCATTGCATAGCATTGATGCTATTTTATTGGATCAAAAAGAGGTTATTTTAGCGATGAAAGATGATGTCTATAAAATCTATGAAGACTCAAAAAATACAATGACCCATGCCAACGCTATCAGTAGCGAAGTTCGTGAACTTACCCATCTCAATCATCAGGTTAAAACGATCTCAGACAGCGTAACACACCATGTTAATTCATTGAGCAAAACTGTAGGACAGTTTAAAACTTCATAAGAGGTCATAACCATTCAATTGTCTTTAAAGCCAATATCATTATAATAAGTAAAATTCAATTAAGGGTCATTTATGAGTTCTTGGACGCGTGCATCATGGAGAGAAAAACCAATTAAGCAACAACCATTGTATACCAATCAAGAAATGCTGAATAGTGTTGAGCAAGAACTGAGCAAATATCCACCCCTTGTTTTTGCAGGAGAAGTGAGACAACTCAAAGCTTCATTGGCAGATGTTGTTCATGGTAAAGCCTTTTTACTTCAAGGTGGTGACTGTGCGGAGAGTTTTGCTGAGTTCAATGCAGTTAACATCCGTGATATGTTTAAAGTTATGCTTCAAATGGCAGTTGTTTTAACCTTCGCGGGTGGCTGTCCCATCGTTAAAGTAGGTCGTCTTGCAGGGCAGTTTGCAAAACCAAGATCATCCGATTATGAAGAGTTTGATGGCATTTCACTTCCAAGTTACCGTGGTGATATTATCAATGACATCGAATTCACTGAAGATTCTCGTATGCCAAACCCAAAACGTATGCTAAAAGCTTACAATCAATCTGCTGCGACAATGAACCTTTTACGCGCCTTTTCACGCGGTGGTTTAGCCGATCTTCACCAAGTGCATAAGTGGACACTCGGCTTTGTTTCTGAAAGTCCTTTAGGGGAACGTTACCAACATCTTTGTGATCGCATCTCTGAGACTTTGGCATTTATGGAAGCGTGTGGCATTACTTCTGCTAATACCCCAAACATCAACGAAACAGTGGTATATACTTCGCATGAAGCGCTTTTATTGAACTACGAAGAAGCACTCACACGTCAAGACAGCATTACCAATGACTGGTATGACTGTTCAGCACACATGCTTTGGATTGGAGATCGTACACGTGATGTAGATGATGCTCATGTTGAATTCCTCACAGGTGTTAAAAATCCTATTGGGATTAAAGCGGGACCTACCATGACAGCTGAAGGCTTGATGAAACTCATCAACAAACTCAATCCTGAAAATGAAGCGGGACGCCTTAATATCATCGTAAGAATGGGTGCTGACAAAATTGAAAAAGAGTTCCCAAAACTGGTTCGTGCTGTCAAAGAAGCGGGTGCTGAAGTTTTATGGAGTATCGATCCGATGCACGGCAATACCATCAAAGCGTCAAACAACTATAAAACACGCTCATTTGATGAAGTGTTGCGTGAAGTCAAAGGCTTCTTTAAAGTGCATGAAGATGAGGGTACTTTCCCTGGCGGCGTTCACTTAGAGATGACAGGTCAAGATGTAACAGAGTGCATCGGTGGCGCACAAGAAATCACCGAAGAAAACCTCGCTTGCCGTTACCATACACAATGTGACCCACGCCTTAACGCTAACCAAGCATTGGAGCTTGCTTTCCTCATTGCAGACTCTCTCAAAGCCGCTCGTCAACGATTTTTATCACACTAAAAACTTCTTTACACGTAAAGGTAAAATCTTTACGTGTAAAATTTCGCTTCCTAACAATGAGTCTTCAAAGGATTTTAAATGTCAAAAAGTGTTAAAGCTGCATTATTTGCCAATGGTGTCATAGCCCTGTCCAAAGGTGCAGCAGCATTTTTTACAGGCTCTGCTTCGATGATGGCAGAAGCCATTCATAGTACCGCCGATTGTGGCAATCAAGCATTGGTTATGGTAGGTGAGCGTCAAGCGGCAAAAGGCAAGTCAGAAGCGCACTCTTTTGGGCAAGGAAAAGCAAACTTCTTCTGGTCATTTGTTGTAGCAGTTGTACTTTTTTTACTGGGTGGTTTGTTCTCGGTGTATGAAGGATTTCATCGCATCCAAAATCCACAACCTATTGAAAATCCTTTACTTATTTTAGGCATAATTATTTTATCGATCTTACTAGAAGGGAGTGCATTAAGAGTTGCACTCAAAGAGAGTAATACCACATTTAGCGATATGTTTTCAACCATCAAAAATAGCTCATCCTCTCATATTTTAGTTGTCTTAATTGAAGATACTGGCGCACTGATTGGTTTGGTTATTTTAACATTAGGATTAGTTTTATCGGTTTTTGTTGACCCTGTTTTTGATGGTATTGCGGCATTACTGATTGGAACATTGCTTATTGGACTCTCAAGTGTTTTATTTATTGAACTCAAAAAGTTGCTCATTGGTGAAAGCCTTGATAGAGAAACAACCAAACAGATCAAAAACCTGATTAAAACCGAATCAAATATCTTGATTCATTTAAATGCCGTACGAAGTATGTTTGTAGGTTCTAATGAAGTTTTATTGATTATCTCGATGAATGTTAAAGATGATGCCACAGGGCATGAAATAGAACAAGATATTAGTGAGCTAAAAAACAAAATACAAACGATGCTAAAACAACATAAAATGCAAATCTATGTGGATGTATTTGAGTTTTAAAACTTATCTTCCACTGAGCCAATCACTCTTAGAAAATGGATACTGTTTTTTAAACTCTGCTTCATCAAAATCAAAACGATAATTTTCCATATATTCTTTGATTAAGCAATATGCATCGTTAATTTCTTGAAATTTTGCCGTATTACCAGTAGCTGCATCTGGGTGAAATTCTTTGGAAAGTGAGAGATAGAGTTTGTGAAGGGTCTTTTTATCAGTCTTGGCGACAACACCCAAGGTTGTGAGTGCTTTTTCAAACGCATCGTACTCAAAACCCTGAATCATCATCTCTCCTTTTAGAACTTTTTAGCCCTGTGGTTACGTTCTTTTTTCTTATGAATCGCAATATAAATAATTGCAGCAATGATGATAAAAACAACAACAGCAATGGTGATCGTATGTAAGTGTTCGTTCAACAATGCCTCGTTCTGGCCAAAGAAATAGCCTAAAAATGTCAATATACTGACCCAAATGCCTGCACCAAATCCTGTGTAAAAGCAAAAGATGCCAATGTTCATACGTGCCAAGCCAGCTGGAAGCGATATGTAGTGACGAATAACAGGAATAAGCCTTCCTGTAAATGTTGAAAATGAGCCATGCGTTTTGAAAAAACGTTCTACTTTTTCTAAGGTTTCAGGCTTAAAAAAGAAATAATGTCCATACTTTAAAATGAGCCTTCGACCCAATTTTACAGCCAAATAGTAGTTCAACAATGCTCCTGCGATACTGCCAAAAGTTCCTAACAAAATCACAATCCATAACTCCATCTCACCCTTAGCACACAAGTACCCAGCAGGAATCATCACCACTTCGCTTGGAAGCGGAAAAATGCTACTTTCAATAAGCATCATAACAAAAATTCCAAGGTAGCCTAAAGCTCCAACCGTCTGTACAATCCAATCAATAATAACGTGCATATAACTCCCAATAACTTTTAGTTTTTTTCATTTACGCGTACTTCGACATCTTCACTTTGCCATAAACCGTGTTTGGTACAGTAGCATTGGGCATTGAAATGATAGACATCTTTATTGGGTACAATTGAAAAAGCGACTTCTGCATTACCACGATGTTCATCAGCACTGACAATGCAAGCGGCCAGTTCAACTTTAGCAAGCATATGATCAGCATCGAAGAGCGTAATAGTTGATATATAGTGGTTAAAATCATCAATATGGGCATGTTCACTTCCAACACGAACACGCACAAATAAGGGCACCCCTTTTTGTGGTATGCCATCACAAAAAATATAAGGCGTATGTTTATCGATAAAATCTTTGCGAGATTCACGTTCTTCGGGACTAAATGTTTGTGAAGTGAAAATTTTTGGCATTATTTATCCTTCTTTTGAGTTGTGCAATCCTACAATGAATCGCTTTAAAAATAAAATATTTAATTTTTTAATTCAATCATTTTATCGCTACACCATGATGCCAAGTTTTTATCATGCGTTATAAGCAAAATGCCAACACGATCTAAAAACTGTATCAACAGTTGCATAACATGTAACCCTGTTATATTATCGAGTGCCGAAGTTGGTTCATCGGCTAAAATAAGGGAAGGTTTCATCAATAATGCTCTTAATATAGAACATCTTTGTAGCTGTCCACCACTGAGTTGATGGGGCTTTTGAGCCAAAACATCAGGATCAAGATCAAGTGAATGACAAAGCTGATGCAGTCCTTCAAGGTGTGCTACATCGCTGATTTGGTTGATAATGGTGTAAGTCGGATGAAATGATGTGTAGGGGTCTTGGAAAATTTGTGAGAGTTTGAGTGCCGTGATCGTGCCATTTTTTGCTTTCAGATTTCCTGCAATCAACTCAAACAAAGTACTCTTTCCACTTCCACTCGCTCCTAAAATCGAAACGACTTCTCCCACATTGACCGCTAAAGAGAAGTCATGGTACAAAAGCTTGGAATTTGGGTATCCAAAAGTAAGGTTTTCAATACGCAAAACCTCTGTATTCATGCGCGAATCTGACCTTTACCATAGACTTTAAATTTATAGGTAGTAAGATCATTGATGCCCATTGGACCTCGTGCGTGAAGTTTGTTGGTACTGATGCCCACTTCAGCGCCAAAACCAAATTCGCCACCATCGGTAAAGCGCGTTGAAGCATTGACATACACGCAAGCAGCATCTACTTCGTTTAAAAAGCGTTCTGATGTTGTGTAGTTTTCACTTAAAATTGCCTCAGAATGCGAAGAGCCAAACTCGGCAATGTGAGCAATGGCTTCATCAATACTCTCAACTATCTTAATCGAAAGAGCGTTACTTAGGTGTTCTGTATGAAAGTCTTCATCATTTGCAGGCTTGACATGTAAAAGTTTTTGTGTTTTGACACAGCCTTTTATATCAGCACCCGTAAGATCAAGTGCTTCTTTCATACGTGGTAAGAAATTCTTGGCAATAGCTTCATGCACTAAAAGTGTTTCAAGCGAATTACATGCACTTGGTCGTTGGCATTTTGCATTCAGTACAATCTCAATGGCTTGCTCTAAATTCGCCTCTTTATCCACATACGTATGGCAAACACCTTTGTCATGTTTGACTACGGGGACAGTGGCATTTTCACTGACAAAACGAATCAGTGCTTCACCGCCTCTAGGAATGATGAGATCGACGAATTTATCCATTTTAATAAGCTTTGCAACTCCTTCACGACTCGAATCAGGTAGAAGTGAAATAATCTCTTTAGGAAGGTTATATTTTTCAAGAACATCTTGGAGAAGAGAAGCGATGATTGCGTTGCTGTAAAATGCTTCTTTGCCACCCTTAAGAACACAGGCATTACCACTTTTAAAACAAAGCGCCGCCGTGTCGCTGGTAACATTGGGGCGACTCTCATAAATAATACCTACAACACCAATAGGAATGCTTACTTTTTCAATCCTTATACCACTAGGTACAACCCAACCTTCTAAGACACGACCAACAGGCTCTTTCAAGGCTGCAATTTCACGAATTGCTTTTGCCATCTCACTGATGCGTTTGGTGTTGAGTAAAAGTCTGTCCACCAGTGAAGCACTGAGATTATTGTTTTTTGCCTCTTCTAAATCTTTTTGATTCTCACTTATAATGGTTTCACTATGTGCTTCTAAAATATCTGCCATATCCATCAAAACATCAATTTTTGTTTTGGGATCAAGTGTTGCAATAATACGACTAGCAGCTTTAGCGTGTTTGAGAAAAGTTTGCACGTTTTTTCCCTTAAAATGGAATTTATCGAAGATTTTACCACTTTTGTATTTAATATGTCATAAGTAAGTTCGGGGTATAATAGTTAACATTAGAAGATAATTACACAAGGACATAAGAATGCAGCAAATTTACGATTTAGTCATTATTGGTGGTGGACCTGGTGGTATTGGTGCAGCAGTTGAAGCTAAGGCGCTTGGTCTTCAACATATTATGATGATCGAAAAAGGCGATAACCATTCACAAACGATTCGCAAGTTCTACAAAGACAACAAAAGAGTTGACAAAAACTATAAAGGTCAAGAGATCGAACTTCATGGAAATATTGATTTTCGTGATGGTACTAAAGAGAGCACTTTAAATTATTTTGACTCACTTCTTGATAAAGGAGAGATTGACTCTGCATTTAACAGTGAAGTTGAGAGTATTACAAAAGAGGGCGATGAATTTCATATTGTTACGACTAAAGCTGGATATCGTTCAAAGTACGTCATTGTTGCCATTGGAACAATGGGAAAGCCAAACAAACCTGACTATACACTGCCTCTTTCACTTAAAGAACGTATTAACTTTAACCTTGATAAATGTTCACAAGGTGAGAAACTTCTCATCGTTGGTGGCGGAAACTCTGCGATTGAATATGCCATTGAGCTTTCAAAAACCAATAATGTAACCGTGAATTACCGTCGTGACACCTTTAGCAGGCTTAATGACATTAACCTCTCTATGATTCATGAATACAATGGTGAAGAAAAACTCCGTTTGCGCCTTGGTATGGATATTGTATCAATCGAAAATGAAAATGGTTTAGTAAAAGTCAATTTTACCGATGGATATCATACGATTTATGATCGCGTTATTTACGCTATTGGCGGAACAACACCGGTTGATTTTCTTAAAAAATGTGGTATTACATTTGATGGTGAGGGAAAAGCAGAATTTGATGAAAATTTTGAAACCAAAACTAAAGGGCTTTATTTAGCAGGTGATATTGCAGTTAAAAGTGGTGGATCTATTGCTATTGCACTTAATCATGCATACCACATTATGACACATATTTTAAAATCAAAATAAATTAAGGCATCTCTTTAATGGCAAAAATTGCTCTCTCTACTTCGCAGATTATTAATATAGTGCTTGGCACAATCATTGTGGTTGGAAGTCTCGCAACTGCTCGTTACAGTAACTTTGGCGGAGTCTCTTTTGATGACTTAGGTGAACAATATATCAGCAAAAGTGATGTGAAATTTAGTGATCTTCCCCTTGAAGAACAAAAGCACTACATTAACAAAGACGCAACGATAGAGCAGAGTAAAGATGGCAATCTCTTTGAAGATGAATACCTTGATGAGCAAGGAAAGCCTATTGCTGATTCTGAGCTGACCAAACAAGATTTTAAGCGCATGATTAATCGCCTGCAAAAGACATTGCTTTTTGTTCAACATGACAATCTTTTATTGGCAAATGAGAAGAATGAGCTTTCTAAAAAAATAGATGACCAACAAAGCGAACTTGAAGAACAACGTAATCAATGGACAAATAAAAATACTGAACGTCTCAATGAAGCAGAGCAACAACATTATCGAAACATCAGCGATCTAACCATGAAAATCAATGAAGTACAAAAAGAGAATGTTATCATCGCTCAAAAAGCCAATATTGAAGCTAATACGCTGAAAAGCCAAATCGAAGAACTCAAAGCGAAAGCAATTGAAGATGAAGAGAAAAAACATTTAGCTATCAAAAAAGCACGTGAAGAAGAACAAGCAAAGCTGGGCGATTATAAAGAAAAAATAAAGTTTTTAAATGACCAAATTGTTCTTTTAAATGAACAAATCAATACCAACAATGAAACAGCCAAAAATGCTTTTGCACGTAAACAAGATGAAATTAATAAGCTCAAAGAAGAGATTGTATTTGCCGCAAAAGAGAAAAATGATCTTATGAGCAAACAGACGCAAACATTGGTTATTAACGAGCAAAAGCATAAAGAAGAGATTGGCAAATACACCAATACGATTGAACAGCTCAAAGTCGATACTGAAAAACTCATTGCCAAAAATCGTCAAGATATGGCTTTGCAAGATGAGGATCATCTTAAAAAAATGGCATTTCAAGAAGAAAAAATTAAAAACATCAATACGGAACTTGCAAGTTCCAAAAAACATATTGATGCTTTAATGCTTGAGAGTGAAAAAGACTTTAACAAATTCAGAACCTATCTTGAAGACGAAAAGAGACTTAATAAAGAACTTACTATTGCCAATAAAACACTTGAAGAAAATGCTCAAAATATTGAAAAAACCCTTAATGTTTCTATCTTAAAACTCAAAGAAGAGATTGCTAAAAGAGAAAATTCTATTAAAGAGTTGAACGATAAAATCGTATCTTTAAATAATGAAAAATTGAACTTTGAAGCAGAAGTTAAAAAACGTGTTGATGAGAATGACAAAATTCACAATAAAAATTATAAAGTGTTTAATGAAAAAATTGCCAATTTTGATGCATCTAAAAAAGAGCTAGTTGATAAGCTTGATAAACAACTCAATGAATACAAGGCAACGGCAAAAGAGAACGGGGAGCGTATACAATTTCATATCAATGAACTTACCTCTGCGAACAATGAACTTAAACTTAAAAATGATGAGAAAGAAAAAGAGCTTCAAGGCTTAAAAACACAAATAGTCGCGTTTAAAACAGAGAGTCAAAAAATAAAAGAGAGCGATGAAGGTAAACTCAAAGAGCTTCGTGCTTCTTTAGACGACCTTAAAATGCGAACGAGAGAAAAAGAAGGTGACTACCTCGCTAAAATACAACTTCTTCAAGCAGATCTAAAAGAAAAAGAGTCTGCTATTGCGTTAAATAAAAAGGAAGAAGCACTTAAAATAGCCACTTTAGAAAAAGAGATTAAAGCTAAAGCCATTGAAGTTCAAAAAATTCAAACAGAGAATGCCCGCAATGAAGGTGCGATACAGTCATTACAAGTGAAACTCAAAGATGCTGAAGACAATGCTACCAAAGCAACCAATAAAAATGTGGAAGAGCTAAGAGCAAAAGTGGCAACTTTTGAGAAAAATCGCCTCAATGAAGATACAAAAATGGTTGGACTCAAAGACGAACTGCGCCGCAAAGAGATCGAATACTTAGACATTATCAAAGAAAAAGACAAAGAGATTAAAGCTAAAGAGGCAACACTGGTTGCCAACAAAGAAGCAACCAAAAAAATAGAAGCTCTGAAAGTCTCAACAGATGAAAATCTTACTAAATTCAAAGAAGATTTCAAACAGCAACAACTTCAAAACTTAGAAGCGATTAAAGCACTCAAAGGTGAAATTAAAGCGAAAGAGACTCAGTTAGCATCTTCTTCTAAAGAGGAAACACTCAAAAGTATAACGCTGGAAAAAGAGTTAAAAGCAAAAGAGATGCAACTCTTGGCAAGTAAAGAAGAGATGAAAAAAATTGAAGCACAAAAAGCTTCCAATGAAGAGAAACTTGTCAAGTTAAAAGAAGAATTTAAAGCACAACAAATACAAGCTTTAGAAGCAACGAAAGCATTGCAAACAGACCTGAAAGCGAAAGAGAGTCTTCTTGCATCTTCTTCAAAAGAAGAGACGCTTAAAAGTATAGCGTTAGAAAAAGAGCTCAAAGCAAAAGAGGCAACGATAATTGCCAATAAAGAGAATTATAAAAAGACAGAAGCAATTAAAGCCTCATTGGAAGAGAACTTGACAAAAATCAAAGAAGAGTTCAAACAGAAAGAACTTCAACATCTTGAAGCAACCAAAGCATTGCAAGCTGAGTTAAAAGCAAAAGAGACGCAACTTGGAGCAAGTAAAAAAGATGAAACGCTCAAGATTATTGCACTTGAAAAAGAGTTGAAACAAAAAGAGAGTATTTTGGCACAAAACCAAGATGAGTTTAATAAGCGTATGGCTTCCAATGATCAAATCATTAAAACATTGAATGAAAAAATTAAACTTTTAGAGACAACAACACCAAAAATAGCTACGGCTAAAACATCAGCACCTGCTTCTAAAGGCCAGAAACTAACAATGATTGACAAAGTGACCTGTACCGATATGGGCACAGGTGTCAATGCCATTTCTGAAACATGTAAAAAAGAGGTTCAAACATTCCTTTCGAAATATGACAGTACGTATTTCTTTGAAGTTGCGCCTATTGTCGATAATGGTGGCTTTGCATCTTTAAAACTGATCAAAAATAAAAAAGTAGGCGTTGAAGATGCTGAAATTGACCGAATTAGTGGGCTTGCAAATATTGGACTTGGAAAAGCACGTGCCAAAGCGGGTGGTGAACTTGTTGAATCTTATGTAGGTGAGGGTGCTAAAATCAGCTACGCACTTTCAAATATTGAGCAAGATAAAGCAAAAGGCTTCCAGATCAGGGTGTATCATTAAATATGAATTTATTTCAACCTGAACGTGGGTATCGTTACAACAGCGACACGCTTTTACTTTACGATTTTATCGCCTCATTTACACCCAAAGGCGAAATACTAGATGTTGGGTGTGGCTGTGGTATTTTGGGACTTTTACTAAAACGCGATTTTCCAAGTATTCAAATGCACCTTTTAGACATCCAAGAACAAAATTGCGTCATCGCGAAGGCAAATGCCGAAGCCAATAACACATCAATCAAAAGCTTTACATGTAACAATTTTTTACAGACAAAATTTGAGCATAAATTTGACATGATCGTATCCAATCCTCCTTTTTACCATAAGGGAGGTGTTAAAAATACGAATGATGCACTCTTCTTAAGTCGCCATAGCAGCGCACTTCCTTTTGAAGCCTTTGCTCAGAAAACCACCAAAACACTTTCCAATCGGGGATATTTTTGTTTCTGCTATGATGCGAAACAAATTGATACACTTATGGCATCATTACTGGGAAATGGACTTAATGTTGAAGATATCTGCTTTGTTCATCCTAAAGAGGATAAAGAGGCTTCTTTGGTACTGATTCGTGCCCGTAAAAATTCTAAAACACTTTGTAAAATTCATCCACCACTTTTTATCTATACAGGTGACAATTTTACGCCGCGTGTTAAAGCTATTTTTGAGCAATCTCGAACACAGAGTGTGACATGGACAACCTAATGAAGGCTGAAGGGTACCCTTACGCATTTAATCCTAAAGCCTGTGAAAACTGTTCAGGAAAATGTTGTGTAGGGGAAAGTGGATACATCTGGGTGAGTCCTGAAGAGATCAGTGCAATTGCTGAAAAACTTTCTTTATCTAAAGAGGAGTTTATCAATAAGTATTTACTAAAAATTCGCTATCGTTTCACGATTAAAGAGATCGCGTACGAAGGCGGCTATGGTTGCGTCTTTTTTGATATGGAAAAAAAGATGTGTCGTATCTACGACGTGCGCCCTTCACAGTGCCGTACATTCCCATTTTGGGAGTATTTCAAACAAAATATTGACGAGGTAGTTACAGAATGTCCCGGTATTATTCGCTTATAGTCGTTCTTTTTTTATTGGCAGGATGCGCCACTAAAGAGGTAATTGTTACCAATGAAACTACAAAAAAAGTTTTTGAAGAAGAAGACAATCTTATCTTCCAAGCATTAAATTATCAACAAAATGGTGATTATGTTAATGCTCGTAAAATTTACCATGCGCTTTATGAACAGAGTCAAAAGAAGATTTATCTTACTGAAGATGCAGGGCTTGCTTTTATTTTGAATGATCCTGATGCACGTAATCTTATTATGCAAGGGGTTCGTAAATATCCTGATGAAAAAAACTTTAACCGTCTATTAGTTGGACAACTGGTTAAAGAGAAACGTTATGAAGAAGCCGAAAAAGAGATTCTTAAGCTTATTGAGTACGATAAGTCAGTACAGCATTTGAGTATCGCAGGTAATCTATATTTACAAATGAAAGCCTATGACTTAGCACTCAAATATTTTGAAAGTGCCTATAAAAAAGAGCAAAATGAAGAGTTGATGCTTAATATTGTTGAACTTTTGTACCGCTTTTTAGGTCGTAAAGACGATGCTGTGGCTTACTTAGAAACCTATGCCAATATGGAAGGTTGTGGAGAGCATACCTGTTTTAAATTGATCGAAATTTATGGACGTGATCGTAATGTTCAAGGCTTAATTGCAACGTATAAAAAACTCTACAAAGAGCAACAAACGGAAGAAATCGCTAAAAAAATTGTTGAGCTTATGATGTATGTCAAAGATGTCAAAGGGGCAACACACTTTTTAGAAAAAGCACAAATCAACAAAGATACGCTTCTTCAAATCTATGCAACTCAGAAAAAATTTACAGAAGCTTATGCCTTAGCTGAAAAACTCTATGAAGAGAGCAAAAACCTTGATTATCTAGGGAAAATGGCTATTTATGAGTATGAAATAAACAAAAATAAGCTTTCAACTGAAGTCATTCAGTCCATATCTCAAAAGTTCAACGAAGTGACCAGTTTACTCAAAGATTCAGTTTATCTTAATTACTATGGTTATTTATTGATCGATCATAATATCGATATTCCAAAAGGTATTTCACTGATTCAAGAAGCACTACGATTAGAGCCAAATTCACCGTATTATCTTGACTCTCTTGCTTGGGGTTATTATAAACAAGGTCAATGCGAAGAGGCTTATAATATTATGAAATACTTTGGTGAAAATGTCATGGAAGAAGAGGTTGCTGCACATATTGAAGCGATCAAAAAATGTTTGAAAGAGAAACAAGCACAATGATTTTAGATGAAATTATCAAGCGTACTCGTGAAGATTTAGAAAAAAAGAAAAAAGAGTATACAATTGACTGGTTGGGTCGAAGCCTTGCATTTAATCCTTTTATGCCACGTGATGTTAAGCCTTATCTCAAAGCAACACCCGAGAATCCTTACCGGATTATTGCTGAAGTAAAGAAAGCAAGTCCTAGTAAAGGCGTTATTAAAGCTGATTTTGATCCATTAATGATCGCTAAAGCGTATGAACTAGGTGGTGCTGATGCGATCTCAGTTTTAACAGAACCACACTATTTTCAAGGGAACCTTGAGTATTTAACACAGATTCGCCGTTATGTACCAACGCCTTTGTTACGTAAAGATTTTATTATTGATGAGTATCAAATTCTTGAAGCCCTTGTTTATGGGGCTGATTTCATTTTATTGATTGCAAAAGCACTCACAAAATCCGAATTGAAGCATCTTTTAGAGTATGCATTACGACTTGGACTTGAAGTTTTAGTCGAAATACATGACAAAGAAGACCTTGTCAAGGCGATCTTTGCAGGAGCCAATATCATTGGGGTTAATCATCGCAACCTTGAGACTTTCGAGATGGACATGAGTTTAACGGAAAAATTAATGCCTCTTATTCCTCAGGGAAAAATCATTGTAGCAGAGAGTGGATTAAACGATAAAGAGACGATTAAGCACTTAAGTAAAGTTGGTGCAGACGCCTTTTTGATTGGTGAATATTTTATGAGAGAGCCAGATATTCAAGCCTCACTTGAAGCAATAAAAAAGGTTGATTGATGAATTACATGTACGCTCCTTGGCGTGATGTTTACTTTAGTGAAAAACCAGAAGGATGTGTCTTTTGCAACATTACTGCACATCCTGAACGAGATAACGAGCATCATGTTTTATACCGTGATGAACTCTGTTTTATCGTGATGAATCGCTATCCTTACTCCCCAGGGCATTTTATGGTGATTCCACATCATCATACCGATGCAATGGAAGAACTTGAACCAAAAGTATGGTTGCACATCTCTTTGATGGTTCAGCGCTGTGTCAAAATGCTGAAAGAGGGCATTGGAGCACACGGGGTTAACCTTGGTATGAATCTTGGAAAAAGTGGAGGAGCGGGCATTGCGGAGCATGTTCACTATCATGTCATTCCAAGATGGATTGGAGATACTAATTTTATTACGACTATTGCAGATACCCGAGTGTATGGTACTGATTTTGAAAAAATCTATAAACATCTTAAAGGGCTTGTTCCAGAGTACCTTTCATGCTAAGTGAGTTAGGCATTGATGCCTTTGTCGAGCAAAAATCAACGTTTGATCTTCTCATCGATGCACGCAGTCCTAAAGAGTATTGTGAATCACATATTCCAAATGCCAAAAATTTTTATGCCTTAAATGATGCCGAGCATCAAGAAATCGGTACACTGTATAAACAAGTCTCACGCAATGATGCCAAAATACTGGGAGCGCGTTATATTTGTCAAAATGTTGCACGGCATCTTGAAGAGATCGCAAAGTCTTATACCATAGGCTCAAAAATTGGTATTTATTGTGCAAGGGGAGGGCTTAGGTCAAGCTCTATTGCTATCATACTCTCTCATATTGGCTATCAAGTCTACAGGCTACAAGGTGGCTACAAAAGCTATCGTTTTCATGTACTCACGTATCTTGAAAATATACCCCACCACCATTTTATAGTTCTTGGTGGTAATACAGGCTGTGGCAAGAGCGAACTATTACAAACACTTCATCCTTCTATTGATCTTGAAAAATTGGCAAATCATCTTGGTTCTAGTTTTGGAAGTATAAAAGGAGAACAACCCAGCCAAAAAGCCTTTGAAAATATTTTATGCGAAATTTTATGTAAAATTGATCCCAATGCCTATATCTTCATTGAAGCAGAGAGTAAAAAAATGGGTAAATGTACTGTTCCATCCCTCTTGCATGAACGTATGCTACAAGGGTATCGTGTGGAGATTACCGCACCTTTAGAGCAAAGAGTAGATCGAATTCTAAAAGATTACCATGCTGTTACAGCCACTTTTTTCAACCAATCCATGCAAATGATCTCACCTTATATTAAAAAAAGTGTCAAAGAAGAAGTTCTTTTGGCTTATAAGAACCATGATTTAGCAGAAGTATCGAAGATACTTTTAGTGGCATATTATGATTTAGTGTACAAAAAGCCCCGTCATATAGACATGGTACTTGACAATGCCGAAGAAAGAACCACTCTTCTAGCGCTTCAAGCATTACATGTAAAACTAACCAACGCCTAAAAATGGTGCATATGGTAGTGTGAATGATTAAAATCTTTGTGCTTATGGGCATGAATATGTAACAAATTTCCCTCAATTAATATCTTTTTATCGCGCATCAGTGCTTCTACTTCACCATTATAAATAAGTTGATGTTTGTCATTAAGAACAAGCGCTCTATCACCTAATTCATATGCCAAAGAGATATTATGTGTTGAGATAAGTGTTGTAATGTTCATCTCAGAGAGCAAATCCACAAACCATCCTGTTGTTTTGGGGTCCATATTGGCGGTCGGTTCATCTAAGAGCAAAAATTGTGGTTCAAGAGCTAAAATAGCACATAACATCACTTTTTGTTTTTCACCACCACTCAGTTTAAGCGGAGAGCTTTGCAAATATTCACTCAGGCGAAATTTTTCGGCTATAGCATGAACGCGTTCTTCTACGTTTACAATGTCAAACTCACGTAGTCCAAAAGCGATTTCATCATATACCGTTGGATTAAACATCATCGTTTCAGGGTTTTGAAATAAAATGCCGATCTCTTTACGAAATGATTTATCGACACTTTTTTTGGTAATCAAACGCTCTTTATACGTGTAAGTTCCCTCACCAAAATAAAGACCTGCAAGAATGCGAAGAAGTGTACTTTTACCGCTGCCGTTATTGCCAAGCAAAACAACTTTTTCACCCGCTTTAATTTCAAAAGTGAGTTTGTCCAAAACACATTTTGTTTCATACTGGTACGCTAAATCTTCAACTTTTATCAAAAAATCCCCTTGCTTTGAGTGCCAAACTTTTTTCCTCGCTATCATACAACGCTTTGGTAAAAAAATAACCAAATACAGAGGTAATAAACTCTTTTTTAGCACGCTCGCCCATCTTTTTTATGAGCCTACTTTTGAGTGCCAACATAAAGTTTTCATAACTTTTTTGGTAACTGTAAATTTGAGAAAGAGAAATACTCAACAGAAAGCTCAAGGTTTTGGAAAACGAGAGAGCTAAAGCGATATTGACATAATGCGAAAAGAGCATTGTCGTCAAGGTCAAATCAAAAACACGTAAGTTAAAAAGCAGTAAATACTCAATCCAAGGTTTTTGTTGGAGTAGGGCAATCGACACAAAACCAATACTAATAGCGATATTGAAAAAGAAAATGGATTTTAGGGCTTTTTTGAGCATCTTAAACCATTCTCTCTTTGCTAAAAAAAGTAAAATAATTGCAAAAAAACCTAAAAGATAAAAAGAATGGCTAGAGAGAATGACCAATAGCCCTAAAAAATAGAACCCAAAAAGGATTCTATCGCGCAAGTTTTTTTCCAAGCAAATAAAAAATTCCAAAAATAAGAGCAATACCTATCATACCAGAGAGATAATAAGCCAAAATATCATTGATACCTTCTATCGTATAATCTGGTGCAAGTGCTTTTACATGTAGAGCATTTTCAATCCCTTGTGGAATAAATCCTAAGGCTTCTTGATAATATTCATTATCCCACTCTGCCCATGCAGGATTTTCGCTAATAAGGCCTAAAGGAATCAGTATAAAAATAATCAACATTGGATAGAGAATTTTTTTCATGCGGTTGCTCCTTTATAAATGCGATTTTTAACAATATAACGATAGGCAATTCCTGTAAATATAGCTTCAACAACACCAAAAAAGAGCATATGTGAACCTACAACTGCAGGAAAAGTAATCGCAAAGCCAAAAGGAAAATAAAGAGGCTGACCATCTAAAGTTGCGATCAGTGGCTGAATACCAAGCAAAAGAGTCAGAACAAGAGAAGCACACACAACACCAATCCAACCACTGATATACGGTGCAAATGTTTTGGTTTTGAACATTTTAAAAATAAAGTAAGAAGAAAAGGAAGAGGCGAATGCCATCAACAATGCATTGGCTCCAAATGTTGTAACGCCACCATCACCAAAGACAAGGGCTTGAATAAGAAGCACTAAACTTACGCATAAAGAAGCGACCCACGGTCCAAATAGAATAGCAATTAATGATGCACCCACAGCATGTCCACTCGTGCCACCGGGGATAGGAATGTTAAACATCATAATGATAAAACTCAGGGCACTCAAAGAGGCAATAAGCGGCAATGTTGTTTCATCGAGCTGTTGTTTGAGCTTTTTAAACGCTATAACCCATAAAGGTAAAGCAGCCGCATAGGTTGCAATACAGGTAATAGGGGAAAGATAACCATCTGGGATATGCATAATACGTAACCTCCAAAGATATAAATCCAAAATAATAATTGAGTAATAAGCAAATATTACTCAATTAAATCTGGTATTATTATTACATCTCTAGTCTTAGTATTACTTGAATTAAAATGTTAATATCGCTTTTCCGGTTGCAAGTTTCACCGCTTCCTTAACCGCATTCACATAGCTGAGGGTCGAAGGGTTACCATCTTTATACGCAATATCAAAAGCTGTACCATGATCGACAGATGTTCGTATAACGCCTGCATTAAGGCTTACATTGATGCTTTCATCAAAATAGAGTGTTTTAAGAGGTATAAGTCCTTGGTCATGGTACATACAGATGAAATAGCGAAACTTCTCACGATTGGCTTTTGCAAATGCCATGTCAGGCACAAAAGGACCTACAAAAACTTCACGTTCTAAAAAATGATTGGCTTTTAAAATCGCTTTTTCAATCTCTTCATCTTCATCACCAATGACACCATGATCCCCCGCGTGAGGGTTTAATCCTAAAACAGCAATACGCTCTTCACCAATCTCTTCATACACCTTCAGTAAAAAAGGTTTGAGCTTTTTTGCTTTTATTTCATGAGGAACATCGCGCAGCGGGATGTGATGCGTGTAGAGAATCGTAAACATTTCCTCGCATCCCAACATCATAATAGCTTCACATCCAAGCAGGTCGCTGAGCGCATCGGTATGACCTTTGTATTCCAGTCCTGCCATTGCCCATGACTCTTTGTTAATAGGAAGGGTTACAATGCCACTGACCTCATTGCTTTTTGCTAAGGCTACTGCGGTAATAAACGAATCATACGAGCTTTCACCCGCTTCGGCAGAACAGACACCTGCTTCTATTTCAAAAACTTTACCACAATCGCGTATCTCAAAGTCATGAGGAACATCAACTCCTAAAAGTGCAGCACCCCAACCAAGCATATTTTCATTAATACAATAAATAGGATGACAATGTTTTTTGACTTCTTCATGAGCACGAAGCGCAATCTCTAAACCAATGCCGTTTAAATCCCCAATACTAATAGCAATTTTTTTCATCGAACTAATCCTAACATCTCTTTGACAGCTTGCTCAAACCCAACAAAAATAGAACGTGCAATAATGCTCTGACCAATGTTGAGCTCAGTAATCTCAGAAATCTCTAAAATACGTTTCACATTTTGATAATTTAGTCCATGCCCCGCGGCTACTTTAAGACCTAATTGGTGTGCAAGTTTGGAAGCATGCTCTAATTCATGGGTTGCTTCACTAAGCTTTGCATGCAATGTTGCACGATCCAATTCAAGGGCTTTGATACTATGTGAAGAGTTTGAAAGATTAGAATAGAGCATCGCATAAATATTGGCATAAAGTCCCGTATGAAGCTCAATCCACTCCGCTCCAATCTCTTTTGAAGCTTCAATCATCGCACTATTAGGATCAATAAAAAGTGAAAGTTCTATGTGCTCTTGTTTGAGTCTTTGAGCAATTTTTTTAATAACCTCTTTATTTTTAACTACATCTAAACCACCCTCTGTTGTCACTTCCTCACGCTTTTCAGGTACAAGCGTTGCACGATGAGGACGAAGTGCAATAACTTTATCAATAATCTCTTGATTGATAGAACACTCTAAATTGATAGGAAGCTGAGAAGTTGCAATAATCTTAGAAGCATCATTATCATTAATATGACGTCTGTCTTCTCGTAAATGAATTGTAATCTGATCGGCTCCAGCGCGTTTAACAAGTGACACTGCATCTAGTGGATCGGGATCATTAATCTTTCGTGCTTCCCTAAGCACTGCAATATGATCTATATTTACGCCTAGAAGCATGATGTTTCCTTTGTTTTTTATGAGTGATTATAACGAAAATATGGTTTCAAAAGAATTTCACACTCATTTGGGAATATGAATCCGTGTATTATCAAACACACCATACTCAAAATCAGGATGACATGCAAAACAATTTGAAGCGTCCTTTATACCTAACTGTTTATAGATAGTTTTATCAATTCCTTTGTGTGATTCTCTCCAGTAAGGTACTTTACTCATAGAAATAGGGCGCATTTCACCTAAAGACTCCAATGTTTTAAAAGCGATTTTATGTGTAGATTGTTCGGCACTTTGCGTTAAAAGATACGCTTTGATAGTGGTTTGTTCACTTTTTGTAATATTGTTTTCTGTAATCTGTTCGCCAAAATGGTTATTAAGCCCATCCATCAGTCGTATCCATGAGTCATTTGGTAACATAAAAGGTGGGTAAATTTTATGACATTTGCTACATTTTTCAAAAAAAGTACTGTTTTCCATTTGAAAATCTCGTTTTTGAAATCTACTTTGTGTCACAAATGTTTCTTGATAAGCTACAACATAGAGGGTATAAAGAGAAAAAAAGATAACAGCATAGGCAAAAGTATGACGAATGAGAGAGATTTGAGCATGCTTGCCTTCCGCTTTTTTATAACCTGTAATCATCGCAAAAAGCATATGCGTTTTATGATAAAACTGCTCAATCAAAACACCTATAATATGAATAATAGCCCACATCAAAAGAAAATAAGAAAGTAATTTATGTGCAAAAAAAAGATACGAAGATACATAATAATAGTGTTCGTTCAAACTACCTAAAATACCACTTGCTTCTTGTGTACCTTGCAGTACAAACCCACTACTAACAATCAAACTTCCCAAGCCTAAGACAATAAGTGTAAACCAACTTGATGCAGCATTATGTCCAGCATAAATTTTACGCCATCTGTTGTGTACTTTTTCTTGAAAATAAATTTGAAGTTCTTTTGCGTTAAGTTTAAAGGTTTTAAATGTTGCATAGTTTGGACCAACAAATCCCCAAATAAGACGAAAAAACAACACTATACCAAAGATAAGACCAAAAGCGAGGTGCCATCTAAACAGATGATGATAAAATGAAGTGGCAAATGAAAGAAAAAAGGATGATGCTATAATCCAGTGAATGATACGCGTACATAATGGCCAAACAAAAACTTCATTGAGTCTTGGATTCATCATCGACTTTCAGATGTTTTTTGATGCGAAAGAGACATCAAAAAACATCATATTAATTTTTATTTGACGTAAAATGTATTGTGCAAATAATTTGCCATCATTTTAATATCGTAGTCGTAACCTTTTTCAGCCAATTTTTTCATATTATGCTCCATAACATCATGTTCGGTTGCCGTTGACTGACCAAGACCACCATTTTTAATGTCAAAGAGTGACATTTCAAGCTCTTGAACACTTTGTTTCGTAAGTGCAGGTGCTTTTTTCTCAGCAACACCTTCACCCTTTGGACCATGGCAGTGTAAACATGTCTCTGCATACACTTGTGCTGGGGTGTATTTATACTTCATAATATCTGATTTTGGTTTATCGCCACATCCGCTTAAAACAACCAATGCAACGACGAGAGAGAGTGCTAAACTAATTTTTTTCATAAGTTTTTCCTTTTTATGTATCGTAAACAAAATTAGGCTCTACCAGAGAGCATACCGTAGATTGTCATTGGTTTGAGCGCATATACTTTCAGTAACCACCAAATCCAGCGTTCTTGTGTTGGGTCAAGAGGAAAAGATGGTGCTGGTTTAGCTGTCCAGTTAAATTCAAGTAAAGCAACTGTTCCAATACTCGTGATCAAAGGACAAACGGTGTATCCATCATAGGCAGCAGGGAGTTTTTCTTGTTTTTCCATAACAGCAATTAAGTTTTCGGCAACAACATTGTATTGTTTACGAGCACTTCCGCCTGTTTTCCCCATAGGAACAGCAGCAACATCGCCAAGTGCAAAGACATTTTTATAAGTTACATGCTGAAGTGTCTCTTTTACAACAGGAACCCAACCTTTGCTTGAACCTATAGGTGATTTACCCACAAAATCTGGTGCTTTTTGAGGAGGAGTAATGTGAATAAAATCATACTTTTTCTCAACATTTTTACTCATAGAAATCATGGTGTATTCTTTGAGATCCTCATCGTATTCACCTTTTTCAAGCCATTTTTTCTCAAAAGTCGCTACTTTTTTCTCCGTATCAATGGCCACTAAATTGGTTTTAAATTCCCATTTGAAGTCTCTTACTTTGAATTGCTCAAAGATGGCGGTATTGTATTCAGGCACACCAAACATTTTATCACCAGAGGGGCAAAAAGTTAATTCAACTTTATCTCTTACACCTGCTTTTGTGAGTAAATCATGGGTAATATACATAATTTTTTTAGGAGCGCCACCACATTTTATAGCCGTATCTGGATCGGTAAAAATTGCTTGAAGTTTTTCACTTCCTTTATGCGCTTTAGCTTTGGCAATAAGCTCTTCAATACCTTTTTTTGTATCAACAGCACCATCGGCAAAATAGACAGAATAAACGCCATCTTTACCCACTTTTTTGCGTACAACGTCATTAGCACCCGAAGAGGTAATTTCGCCCTCAAGCCCTTTAATTGCACCAAAATTAAGTATTAAGCCCATAGCAACAACTAAATAGTCATAGCTTATTTCTGTACCATCTGCTGTTTTCACTTTATTATTTGTCGGATCAAAACTTACAACTGAGTCCTTAATCCATTTTACGCCTTTGGGTATAAAATTAGCTGTTTCATACTCAATATCACTTTTTTGCCATACACCAGCAGCAATCAGCGTTTGCCCAGGTTGATACGAAACTGATTTTGGATTTGGCTCAATAAGCGTAATATCGGGGTTAGCAAGTCTTTGTGTCAGTTTTGCAGCTGTAGCAACACCTGCAAGACCACCGCCTACAATAACAATTTTGCCCGTTGCATTGGAACTTGAAGCATGCGCTTCTGTTGCGGTTGCTGCACTTGCCAAGACACTTGCAGCAATTGGTGATGCTGCTAAAAGTTTCATCGCATTTCGGCGAGACATTCCACCTTCATGCTTCTCAATCTCAAAGAGTATATCCTCAATGATTTTGTCTGATTTCATAGTTTGCCCATCCTTTTTGTTGAGTGATTCCCCATTTTACTTCTAACAATCTGAGGCTTACCTTGGTTAAAAAAATTATACCTGATTATTTTAGTTGTTTATAATCTTCTAAAATTGTCCTCATAATGTAATATTATTCAACCTAGTATTAAGTTATCTTTTCCTAAAATCATTTATTCAATTTTTATTTTTATGAAGTAGGGTTAATGTTTAAAAGAGAAATTCTCATTTTTGTTGTCATTTTTTTATTCCTAGCGTTAGGAATGCACATGAACCAATGGCTTACACATCCTCTTGAACATTTAAACAATTTAAGTGCAAACAAGATGCCGTATCATCCACTTCTTTATACAACGATTGTTTACATTTTTACTGGGCTTATCCGCGCTGTTTTAAGTGCCATTATAAAGCTTTTTAGAAAAAGATAGGTTGCAATGATTGGCTGTGATTTAGGCTCTAATACGCTACGTATTGTTCAAATAGAGTGTCAAAGTAAAACGCGCATTAAAGCTTTTGAAAAAATTGTACGAACGGCTAAAGATTTACATCTAACAGGTTTCATTAGCCAGCAGTCTAAAGAGAATATCTTTAATGCCCTTTTTGAAGCTTCAAAACTCTTTGATTTTAAACATGAGCGCTGTTTTTGTGTAACAACGGAAGCAATGCGTATTGCTTCCAATGCACAAGAGATTTTACGAGAAATAGAAGCAACATTTGGACTTATATTTCAGATTATTTCGGGAGAAAGAGAAGCTTACTTAACATCACTCGCTGTTGAAAATGCACTCAAACGTGAAGGATATGAACACCAAACTTATGCCTTATTTGACCTTGGTGGAGGTTCAACAGAACTTACCTTTTGTAAAAATGGCATCAAACAATCTCATAGTTTTCCTTTTGGTATTATCAATATTGCTGAGCGATATAAGAGTGAACTTGAATACCATGTGACCCGTATTGTTGAGTCTATCAATACTTTTATTCAAACTCAACCAGATATTTCTTCCACTTTTTTACAATTAGTAACAACTGCAGGAACACCAACAACGGTTGCCGCTTTTTTAGAAGGTCTTGATTATGCACATTATAATGCTAATACAATAAACGGTAAAATTTTGCATATAGAAGATTTTGACGTTGCCTATGAGCGATTAACGATGATGAATGAAGAAGATGCAGAGCGTTACACTGGCACTAACCGTCGTGATTTGGTTATTGTTGGCATTTTAATCGTTAAAGCAATGATGCGAAAACTTGATTTTGATAGTTGTATTGTTGTTGATGATGGACTACGAGAGGGAGTAGCCCTTGAACAGTGTTACAATTTGGAAAAATCATAAAAAATCCCCTAAAAAAGAGCCTTCTTTAATCTTTATTTGCTATAATAACCCACTTTTTTTACAGAATACGTCTTGTAAAAAATCAATATTTACCGACATGCTCGGTAAGTTTTAGTACCCAAAATATAAAAATATGAAAGGAGAGGTCATGGAGTTAAGCGGTTCCCAGATGGTCATAGAAGCACTACGTAAGGAGAATGTCAGCGTCGTCTTTGGCTATCCTGGTGGTGCTATAATGAATGTTTATGACGAAGTTTATAAACAAAATTATTTTAAACATATTCTTACACGACATGAACAAGCTGCACTTCATGCAGCGGATGGTTACGCACGTGCAACGGGCGAAGTAGGGGTTGCGTTTGTAACCAGTGGTCCTGGTTTTACCAATGCCGTCACAGGTCTTGCAACAGCTTATATGGATTCGATTCCTATGGTGGTTATCAGCGGTCAGGTTCCTATTAGTATGATAGGTACAGATGCATTTCAAGAGATCGATGCTGTTGGTATTAGTCGTCCTTGTGTCAAACACAACTATTTAGTTAAAGATGTAAAAGATTTGCCACGTATTTTAAAAGAGGCTTTTTATATTGCTCGAAGCGGCAGACCTGGTCCTGTTCATGTGGACATTCCTAAAGATGTCACGGCACAGATTGGTCACTTTGCGTATCCTAGTGAAATTAAAATGCAAACCTATAAGCCAACCTATAAAGGCAACCCTCGCCAGATCAAAAAAGCGATTGAAGCCATTGTTGCGGCAAAACGACCGGTTCTTTATATCGGTGGTGGTGCAATTAACTCTAATGCTAGTGAAGAAGTAAGAGAGTTTGCAAAAATCTGTGGTATCCCTGCTGTTGAAACTTTAATGGCACGTGGTGTTATGGGTGATGAAAACCCATTATTACTTGGAATGCTAGGAATGCACGGCTGTTACAGTGCCAATATGGCGATGAGCGAAGCAGACCTTATGATTGCATTTGGACCACGTTTTGATGACAGAGTTACGGGAAAATTAAGTGAATTTGCAAAACACGCCAAAATCATTCATGTCGATATAGATCCTAGTAGCATTGGTAAAATTGTTCCGATTGACTACCCAATTGTTGGGGATCTTAAAAACGTTGTAGAAGCGATGATTCCTCTAGCTAAAGAGCAAATTGATGAGAATAAATACAAACCATGGCGTGATCTATTAAAGCGCTACAATGAGATTCATCCTCTAAAATATGAAGATTCAAATGAAATTCTCAAACCACAATGGGCAATTGAGCGCGTAGGGCAACTGCTTGGCGATAAAGCTATCATCTGTACGGATGTTGGGCAACACCAAATGTGGGCAGCACAGTTTTATCCATTCTCATACCCTCGTCAATGGCTCAGCAGTGGCGGACTTGGAACCATGGGTTATGGTCTTCCAGCAGCCATTGGTGCCAAAGTAGCAAAGCCTGAGAAAACGGTTATTAACTTTACCGGTGATGGTTCAATATTGATGAATATTCAAGAATTGATGACAGCCGTTGAAAACAAAGTTGCTGTGGTAAATATCATCCTCAATAACCAATTTTTAGGTATGGTTCGTCAATGGCAAACGTTTTTCTATAACAAACGTTACTCATCAACTGATCTTTCAGTTCAACCTGACTTTGTCAAATTAGTTGAGAGTTTTGGAGGACGTGGTTTTAGAGTTAAAACCAAAGAAGAGTTTGATAAAGCCCTAAAAGAGGCAGTTGAGAGCAATACTGTCTGTATGATTGATGTTCAAGTCGATCGTTTTGAGAATGTTTTACCAATGGTTCCAGCAGGTGGAACGCTTTACAATATGATGCTTGAGTATAAGGAGTAAGAGATGGAACAATATACGAGAAGAGTTTTATCGGTTATTGTTTTAAACGAAGATGGTGTTTTATCACGTATATCAGGTCTGTTTGCAGGACGTGGTTACAACATTGACTCGCTCACCGTTGCTCCTATTCCCAAAACAAATCTATCCAGATTGACGATTGTAACGTCAGGAAGTGCGCCTGTTTTAGAGCAAATTGTTAAACAGTTGCACAAGCTGATTCCAACCTATAAAGTGATTGAATCGGGTCAATTTGTTGAGAAAGAAATGGCACTGGTTAAAATTCCTTTGAGCGAAGATTTTAATGGACTAGATGCCATGCTTAAAGCTTATAATGGAACGATTGCAAGTAGTGGTGAGGATTTTATCGTCGTTATGGTCGCAGATGATTATGATCGTATCGATAACTTTTTAAAAGCAGTTAAAAAATATAACCCAACTGACATCGTAAGAAGCGGCTCTGTCGCAATGGATATTTAATGAAACTAAGCCTTCTTGCTCAAGCGATTTCGCTTGAATTTTCGGGTTCTGATATCGAAGTTACCTCCTTTTCAACACTGAAGGAGGCGACTTCCTCTCACATTACGTTTTTTGAAAATCCTAAATTTTTAACGGACTTAGAAAATACAAAAGCGGGGGTGGTTATCCTTTCTCCTGCTTACAAAGAGCATCTTCCAAAAACTTCTCAAGCACTTTTCAGCGACAATCCACATTTAAGCATGGCATATGCTAGTGCTTATTTTGCCAAAAAAGCTTTTGATACATCCATCCCCGCAAAAATTTCAGCAAAAAGTCACATTGCGCTACATGTAGTTATTGGTAGTAATACCATCATCGAAGAAGGTGCTGATATTATGCCGAATGTCACTATTGGTGCGAATGTTTGTATTGGTAAGAATGTCAAAATTTTCCCGAATGTTGTGATTTACGATGATTCAATCATCAAAGACAACTGCATTATTCAAGCAGGGGCTATTATAGGAAGTGATGGTTTTGGCTATGCTCATACGAAGATGGGTGAGCATATTAAAATTCATCATAGTGGTAATGTTGTTCTTGAAGAAGATGTTGAAGTGGGTTCTAATAGCACGATCGATAGGGCTGTTTTTGGATCAACCATCATCAAAAAAGGAACAAAAATTGACAATCTCGTTCAGATTGGACATAACTGTGAGATTGGTGAATACAGTATTTTGGTAGCACAAACAGGTATTTCTGGCTCAACCAAATTGGGTCGAAATGTTGTTATGGGTGGACAAAGTGCGACAGCTGGTCATTTGGAAATTGGTGATTTTGCAACCATTGCTGCACGCGGTGGCGTTTCAAAATCAATTGAGGGCGGTAAAATTTACGGTGGTTTCCCACTTTCTTTACAAAGTGAGTGGCTTAAAACACAAGCAAAAATAGCTAAATTTTTTAAAAAGAATTAAAAGGATCACATCATGGGTGGAAAAAACACTATACTCACTAAATTTGCATTAGCGGGAACAAAAAATGGAATTATTTCAGTTTCTCATTTGGAAGAACCCTATGGAAATGGATCATTTCCAGTTGTAAGTATTGGTATTGCATTGAAAAAAAATGGAGAAGAGCCAGATTGGAAAGCGCATATCCCTTATGAAAACCTTGATGAGCTTATTGCAGCGCTTCAAGATGCAAAAGCACGTTTTGGAACAGAATCAAAATAATCTTAAAGCGTTTGGTATGTAAACTTTACATACCAAACGTTCTTTTACTTATAATGTATCAATATACTCTTCAATAGCAATCGCCACACGTTTTGAAAATGCCACTGCTTCAACAACTGTTCTAGCCCCTGTTACAACATCACCTGAAGCAAAAACACCTTCCATCGTTGTTCGTCCACTCTCATCGGTCACAACTAAACCTTTACCATCAACTTCGATTTGCTTCGCTGTTTGAACAATGTTATCTTTTGGACTTTGACTAATAGCAATGAGAATAGAATCCGCTTCCATCAATCCTTCTTCACCATTACCATCTGTGCTAGAGTAAATAACACCTTGCTCGTTAATTTCTACAGGTTGTTTATAGAGTTCAAATTTAACACCATCTATTTTGGCACATTCGACTTCATGATGCGATGCAGGGATATCTTCCATACCTTTACGGTACATAATGATGACTTCTCTAGCACCATGTCTCACCGCTGTTCTTGCAACATCCATAGCAACATTACCAGCGCCTAAAACAACAACTCTATGTCCTAATTGATAAACAGAAGGATTTTTGAGATAGTCAATAGCAAAATGAACATGACCTAAACTTTCACCTTTAATACCAAGTTTTTTAGGAGCCCAAACGCCTGTTCCAATGAATACTGCTTTAAAATCATCACGGAAGAGATCACCCACTGTGATATTTTTACCAATCGTGATATTCGGGCGAATTGTGACATTTAATTGACGCAATTTTGTCTCAATTGTATCTAGGATCTCTTTATTAAGTCTAAAATCAGGAATACCATAACGAAGGACACCACCGATTTTATCGTGAGCATCGTACATCGTAATGTCATACCCTTTCGCACCTAAAATAACTGCTAAAGCAATGCCCGCAGGACCACTACCTATAATTGCAACTTTTTTACCATTGGATACGGGCTTTTCAAATTGAAGATCATTCATATAAAGATCAGAAATATAATTTTCAATACTTCCAACACTGACAGCTGTTCCTTTTTTATTGAGGATACAGTGACCTTCACAATGTTTCTCATGGGGACAAACCATCGAACAAATAACAGAAAGTGGGTTGTTATCAAAAAGCATTTTGCCTGCTTGTTTAATTTCTCCTGCTAGAAAAAGACGAATCATTTCAGGAATCGGTGTACCAACAGGACATCCAGTACGGCATGATGGCTTTTTACAGCCCAAACATGTTTTTGCAAGTGTGATGACATATTTATTCATCTCTATAAACCTTTATAATGTTGTGTATGTAAAAATAATGTCAGAATTGTACCAAAACCGTATGACTTTTGTGGAATTTTTTAAAAGAGGAGGGTGCTTTATTTCAAAGCACCCTAAAATAGGTTATTTGTAGTTCTCAACAAATTTTTTAATGCGTCCAATGCCATCTTTAATAGTTGCATCATCCGTAGCAAATGAAAGTCTAAAGTAACCATCACTTCCAAACCCAAGACCAGGAACAACTGCAACACCTGTTTCTTCAAGTAGTTTTGAGCAAAATTTCATAGAATCACTTTCAACTGCTTTAATATTGACATAAAGGTAAAAAGCACCTTCTGGTTTCATCACTGAAAGACCTTTAATGTCATTCAATAAATCATATGCCATATTACGACGACGCTCAAAAGCAACACGCATAGCTTCAATATCATCATCCACAAGACCATTAAGTGCAGGAAGAGCAGCTTTTTGGGTAATAGAGTTGATATTTGAAGTACTTTGACCTTGAAGATCTACAATAGCATCTACAATTTCTTTAATGGGGCAGGCCAAATAGCCAAAACGCCAACCTGGCATAGCGACTGATTTGCTTAAGCCATTAACTGTAATGGTTCGATTGAACATATCTTCACTAATAGAAGCTACTGAAGTAAATTTAAGATTATCAAATAATATCTTTTCGTACATTTCATCCGAAACCACTAAAACATTTGTTCCTTTAAGCACTTCGGCCAAACCTTCAAGCTCAGCTTTTGAGTAAACTGATCCTGTTGGATTTGATGGAGTATTAAACAAAAGTACTCTTGTTTTAGGTGTAATGGCAGACTTAAGTTGAGCTGGTGTTATTTTAAAACCAGTTGTTTCATCGGTCTCAATATAAACAGGTGTACCACCAGAATATTTAACAATTTCAGGATACGTAACCCAATAAGGAGAGGGGATAATTACTTCATCACCTTCATTGATAATCGCTTGAAAAATGTTAAACAATGAGTGCTTTGCACCAACATTGACTACAATTTGAGAAGGTTTGTAATCGAGGTTATTTTCACGCTTCAGTTTACTTGCAACCGCTTTAAGAACTTCAGGCGTACCTGCGACAGCAGTATATTTTGAACAACCAGCCTGAATAGCTTCAATTGCAGCATCTTTCACACGTTGCGGTGTGTCAAAATCTGGCTCGCCAGCAGAAAAGCTAAGAATGTCTTTTCCTTGAGCCTTAAGGTCTCTTGCTAAAGCAGTAATTGCTAAAGTCAAAGAGGGTGATAACACTTGAATTCTTTTTGATAGCATGAAACTTTCCCCTATAAAAATATCGTGCAGATTATAGCGAAATATTAATCATTTCTTCCCAAAAAAAATTTATTCTTTGACTGATTCTAAGTAGCATTTATAAATTGCTTCTAATTCATCATCTTTAATTTTCAGATCTTTGTTAGTTGTCAACACAGCTTCTTCTAAGATCTTAATACGTTTAAACATATAGATAAAAAGCTCTTTATTAATATCAGGGATTTTATTGTGTGCCATAGGGCTTTTGTCTCGTCCTTTTTCAATAACACGAGCAGGAACACCCACCGCCGTTGAATCATCTGGGATACTTTTGACCACAACAGAATTCGAACCAATACGGCAATTTTCACCAATTGTAATATCACCTAAAATTTTAGCACCCGAGCCAATAACACTGTGGCTTTTGATGGTAGGATGACGTTTAACGCCTCTTTCTAAACTGACACCACCGAGCGTGACACCTTGATAGATAAGGACATCATCACCCACGACTGCAGTCTCTCCAATAACCAAACCAAAAGCATGATCAAAAAAGACTCTTCTTCCCAGCGTAGAAGCAGGATGAATATCGGTATTTGTAATAATCTGTGAAATACCCATGATAGCGCGCGCTAAGGTTTTAAAACCTTTGACATGTAAAGCATGTGCTATACGATAATTAACCAACGCCCATACCCCAGGGTAATTAAAAAATAGCTCTACTTTCGAGTTGATTGCGGGATCATGGAGAATCGGTTGGGAAAAATCTTCTTTAATTTTTTCCCACAAAGAGACTTCGTTCATTGCATATTATCCTCATTGTTAATCGTTTTAAGATAACCGTTGTCATTTAAGAAGAGGTAAATTTCACCTAAAATGTGTTTTTTCTCTTTTTCACTGATAATATCAGAAGCCTCAATACGATCATTAAGATTTTCCTGAACCTCTTTAATGTCATAATCAAGATCTTCTAAAATATCGCTAATGCTTTGCGATTCTAGTATATTTTCAATCTCATAGCCATCATCATCGATGATAATAGTAGCTTCTGTTGGATGAGTAAAAAGGTTGTGTTTCATACCCAATACTTCTTGATAAGCCCCTACTAAGAAAAAGCCTAAGAAGTAGTCACGGTTTTTAATATCAACATCGTGCAAGAAAAGTGGTGTTTCGGTATTAAAACCTATTTCGCCATCGCTATCGCACGTGATATCCCACAGTGAAGCTGAGCGTGTTGGTACTTCATCCAAACGATCGAGTGGCATAACAGGAAATGTCTGACCGATGCCCCAAAAATCAGGCAAGCTCTGGAAGAGTGAAAAGTTAACCAAATAACGCTCTTGAACACGATCTTGAATATCTAAAATCTCGCTAAGTTTTTTATCGGCGACTAAACCAACAGCTTTTTTAATGATGAGATTGACTAAAATCTCTGTATTTGAACGATCTTGAAGGTCAATATAACCTAAATCAAACAGCGTTAACAAAGACTCCATATGGTCAATACTATCGTGTAAAAATTCAAGTGCATTTTTACGGTTCATCGTTCCTAAAAGATCATACAGCTCTTGTACAAGAGGTGGATTAACGTCTTTAGGTCTTAGTTTTTGATCCGTATACTCTTGCGAAAAAAGCTCTAGTACGGGAGCAACTAAAACAGCATGATGTGCAGCAACAAAACGACCCGACTCGATGAAAATATCAGGTTCATGAACCCCTTTTTGGGTTGCAATGTCTTTGAGTAAATAAACAACGTCGTTCGCATACTCGCTTAGTGTATAGTTTTTATGAAGTGTTGTTTTGTGTTGGGAGTATTCAACTGCTAAACCGCCACCTAAATTGATAGCCCGAAGATGCGTAGCGCCCATACGGCAAAGCTCTGCATAAATATTTCCCGCTTCACGAAGTGCTTTTTTAAGAGGTGCAATGTCGGTAATTTGAGAGCCAATATGGAAATGAATCATCGTAAAGTGATCAAGTAAATTCGCATCACGAAGCATATTGACTGCTTCTAACAGTTCAGTAGACGTCAAACCAAATTTAGAGTTAATACCACCGCTTTTTGCCCAAATACCAATACCAGAGCTATGCAAACGAATACGAAGACCAATGTTTGGAACACAACCAAAACGATCTTTTGCGATGGAAATAATGCTCTCAAGCTCATTAAGCCCTTCAATCGTTAGGGTAATGTCATGCCCCATTTCAGCGGCAATAAAGCCTAAAGAGATCATCTCATTGTCTTTAAAACCATTAACCGTAATAGGAGAATCAGGGTTATTGTACGCCATAGCCAAAATCAGCTCAGCTTTACTGCCCGCTTCAAGACCGTAATGATACTTTTGCCCTAATGAAACAAGATTTTTAACAAAATTAGGAAATTGATTGACTTTCAGAGGATAAACCGCACTAAAATTACCTTCATACCCAAACTCTTTTTTCGCATCAGCAAAACTTTTATAAATCATACGGATCTGTTTTTGAATCAAATGAGGAAATCTCAAAAGAATGGGACCACGGATACCATCTTTACGGATCTGTTGAATAATCTCTATTATAGAAGGCTCACAGCCTGTGTTAACTTTTACCTTACCGTCTTCGATAAAAAAGTTATCGTTTCCCCATGTTTTAATTCCGTAATCCAATGTTTTGCTCCTTAAAAATGCACAATATTAATAATTTTTTCTTCTTTGCTCTCAAGATCTTTAATCCAGATTGTCTGCTTTGAAAGCTCGTCTTCACCGATACATACACAAAATTTTACATATAATTTATCGGCTATTTTAAGATGGTTTTTGAGTGATTTTGCATCATAGCTAGTTAAAACCTTATCGGTTTTACGTTTTTGATCAACCAGTTTAAAAACAACGTCTAAGGCATCATTACACAAGGCGGCAATGTAGTATCCTTCACGTGCTACTTCAGGCATTTTAACAAGTTCCATCAAACGCTCAATTCCCATCGCAAAACCAATGGCAGGTGTTGATTTACCATCTAAAAACTCAACCAAACGATCATAACGTCCGCCACCCGCAATCGCACTTTGTGCACCAATTTCGGAGCTTACAAATTCAAATGCTGTTTTTGAGTAATAATCAAGGCCTCTAACCAGCTTTGGATTAACCACATAAGTGACACCAAACTGGTCTAAAAGAGACTTTAATGTCGTAAAATCATCTTTACATGATGCACACAAATGATCTACGATCAGTGGAGCATCACTGAGTAATATTTTACAGTGTTCATTTTTGCAATCCAATACACGAATAGGGTTGGTAAGTTTTCTTCTTTCACAATCTTCACACAAACCTTCACGTGTTTCTAAAAATTTGACCAATTTTGTACGATACACAGGCATACATTCAGGACAGCCCAAAGAGTTGATCTCAAGAGTGAATCCAATGCCAAGTGCGTGAAACATCGCTTTAAGCATCAAAATAATCGTTGCATCTTCTCTGACATCACTTTCTCCAAAACTCTCTGCTCCAAACTGGTGAAATTGTCTTAAACGTCCTTTTTGAGGTCTTTCATAACGAAACATGGGTCCATGGTAAAAAAAGCGTCTTTTTTCCCCTGCTTTGTCATATTTTTGTTGTACGAAAGCACGCACCACGCCCGCTGTGCCCTCAGGACGTAAACAAACATCGTTTTCGCCTTTGTCAATGAACTGGTACATCTCTTTACCGACAATGTCACTGCTCTCACCCACACTGCGTTTAAAAAGAGCCGTTTCTTCTAAAATAGGTGTTTCGATAAACGAAAATCCATACTGTTCTGCGATGCGAGAACAAGTTTCAATCATATATAAGTACGTTTCACTTTGTGGAGAGAGCGTGTCTTTCATTCCACGTAATGCATTAATCATTAATAACTCCATTTTCCAAAACTTTTAGAATAGTTAAATGAATTTCTTGAATAGAAAAAATTTTATTGTCATGAGTACAATTAATTTTATTCCATCCATTAACTAAACAGAGATCTTTATAAGCATAATAAACTTGTCTGAGATAAGAATCATCTTCTTCATGAAGATCTTTAGCTTTATCTGTATAATCACGCTTATTTTTCTTTAAAACTAATTCTGAAGATAGGGAAGGGGAAATATCCAATAAAAAAACAACATCAGGTTTCGGAAGATTAAAAACTCCATATTCTAACTTTTCAATCCAATGTTGTAATTCCTTTTGCTCCTCTTGAGTTTTTAACTTCGCAATCTGATGAGCAATATTTGACGGGACATAGCGGTCACATATAACCATTGTTCCTTTGTTTAATTCATCATAAATTAACTTGCTTTTTTCAAATCTATCGCCAGCATATAGAAGTGCTGAAAATTTCGGATGTACATTATCCAAAGAACCAAACTTTCCATTTAAATAATTTCCAACTTCTTGCCCAAAAAATGTTTCGCTATAACATGGAAACTGTAAAAGCAAATTTGGAATGTTGTTTTTTTTATAATATTCATGCAATAGAGTAGCTTGGGTTCCCTTTCCGCTACCATCAATTCCTTCAAATACAATAATTTTTCCTTTTTTCATTTTGCAATAGGTCCTTCAACAATAAAATGCAATTTAACACCTTTCTTTTCAAGTTTTCCTTTGGCATCTTTACCCTGTGGCGCAAATACTACTAAACATGCATCTACTTCATAGCCATACTTTTTTAAATCATCAACTATTTCCAATACTTTTCTTCCACCTGTCGTACTATCATCAACAATAAGAGCCTTTTTTAAGTTTACACTTTTAGGTAAACCATCAAATTTACACTTCGGAATATCACTATCTATGCGAAATTTTTCTTCAAGATTATGCAAAACAAAAGGTTTCTTGCATAATCTTGAAAATTCATATCCAAGAATAGGGGATCCACCTTTGCTTGTTACTACAAAGTCACAATCTAAATATATTTGCGAATAATAAGTATAAAGCTCTCTAGCAAAATCTTGAGCACATCGTTCGTTTACTGTTGCGCTCATTAAGTCAATATATTTAGGAAAAACATATCCATTTGTACTTTTACCAATCTCAACATCAAAATTTAATGCAAACTTATCTATTTTTTCTTCGACTCTACCCTTCATTTTTTCAACAACACACTCTTGAATCATAGATTTTGTTTCTACAACTTTAAAGCCAAGTTCTTCCAAAACATCAATAGTCGTTGCTAACTTGTTTCTCATAAGCCATTTACTAAGTTTTCGAGGTAAAAAACCAGAAGCTTCGCAAACTAAAATGATTAGTGATATTAATGACAATATTGATAACAGAGTAATTGTAACATTTGGTATATATTCATTTATTACTTTCAAAACATCAGTCGTATTATTATCCATTCATCTTCTCTCTTATTTTTTCAATAGGTTCTATACTATTGGAATAAACTATACACAAATTTGATAAATCTTTACAGATATTTTTATAATCATCACTTGTATCTTGAATATAAAGCTTTTCATCACCCACTGAAGAAATTTTCTCAGATACTTTTGCATTAAATGTTTCGCCGACTATGACATCAATATCATATTTTTCAATAAGAGAACTATACAATTCAATATCTTTAATTGTTATATTTTCAAGCACAGGCTTTAAATATAAAAACATTAATAATTCTTTTTTTTCTTTTTTAAGATTAAAACTTTTAAATCTCTCAAGTGGAGAGCACGTTCCTTTTTCATATTTATTCCAAAATGAAATTGTCGCAGAACTGATATAAATTGAAAGTTGCCCACACCAAACTATTTTATCTAAAATTGATCGAATCTCTTTTTGGTGAATAAATTGTTTCGTTGCAATTTGAATAGGATTTTCTAAAGTCAATAAAAAATTCAATAATTCTATCGTAGCACTTTTATTAATTTCATCCCAACATTCAGAGTAGCAACCAATTGAAAGAATAGTACCTTGCTTACCCTGTATAAACAAAGGATGAGATAACAAATAATTTATAATACTTGTAACAGATTTTTCTTGATTTGGAACTTTACCAAGTTTTAAATCAAGAATAGGCAAATAGCAATAACTACAATTTGATCTACAACCTAAATTAGTATTCACAAATAATCTCTTAGAAGTTCCATCTATATATTCATGCATAATTAATATCTCACATACATGTAAATCTACTTTGCAAATAAGGTAAAACAGACGAAGGCACCAAATGAGAGACATCCCCGCCATGTTTAGCAATAGAGCGTATGACTGATGAGCTAATAAAAGCATTTTTGAGACTTGGCATCAAATAAACTGTTTCAATTTCACTCCATAAAGATGCATTGGCATACCCCATCTGGAGTTCAAATTCAAAGTCACTGACTGCTCGAAGACCGCGAATCATCACACGAATATTTTTTTCTTTTGAAAAGCTCACCAAAAGGTTATCAAAGGGTTCTACTTCAACACCTTCTATATCTTGTATGGCTGCTTGCACCATTTCTACACGGGTATCAATGTCAAACATGGGGCGTTTTTCTTCTGAAATGGCTACTGCTACTAAAACCTTATCAAAAAGCTTTTTGGCCCGTTTAATAACATCCATATGACCATTGGTAATAGGATCAAATGTTCCTGGATAAATGGCTACTCTCATGCTCCCTCCCAACGTTGAAAAAGATTGTGCTCAATCCCCAAAAGATCAAACCATTTGCCGATTAAAAAATGCTCCATTTCGTCAAGGCTAGAAGCCTTAGCATAATAGCCCATGACGGGAGGTGCAATGTGAATGCCTAGCATGGAAAGTTTGAGCATATTTTCTAACGCAATAGCCGAAAAAGGCATTTCACGAGGTGCTAAAAGAAGAGGGCGTTTTTCTTTGATCATCACGCTTGCCGTTCGTGTCAAAAGATTGTCCGCAATGCCATGTGTAATCTTTGCTAATGTGTTCATACTGCAAGGAATAATCGCCATAGCATCAGTTTTAAAAGAACCAGAAGCTGTGATGGCTCCAATATTTTCATCATCGAGTAAAATGGTATTGGCTTCTTTGGCAAAAACAACTTTAGCATGATCAGAGATAATGACGTATTTTTCGATTTCAGAAGGAAGTGCTTTAAGAAAAGAGAGTCCAAGTTCAACACCACTGGCACCACTAATGCCTACAATGATGCGTTTCATTCGAGGATTACCGCTTCTTTGGACGATACAATTTTTGCATTCAAAATTTTGCCTTGTTCTGTTTTAATCTTTACGACATCACCAATATCAGCATCTTCAATCAATGTTGCTTGCACTTCAATAACTAACCCACCATCTTTAAATAGGGCTCTTATACTATCTTTTTTTGAGAGTGTTTTCTTCACATCAAAATGATAATCTGCTAAAACTTGCCCCTCTTTAATACTGGTTTTAACCATAGCATTTTGAGGTATTTCGCTCAAAACAGCTCGTGTGGGAATGCCTTCCAAACTCATCAAAATGCTTTCGTAGTCATCGTTTGTGAGGATTTTACCGTTAAGCAAATTACGTTTCGCTTTAAACACCATTACCTTCGCGTTCATCTCATAAGCAAAATAGAGCTTTCGCTCTTTATCTCCCACTTTAAAAGTAGCGACAAAAGAGCCACTGTTTTTTTTGAGAGTTGTCTCTGGAATAGTTACACTGACTAATTGATAGCGTTTAAAATCAACGGGGAGGGAAGATTTAACCGAAATCCGAGGTTTTTCTTCAATGACAACAGAAGGTGAAGCTTCTTGAAATTTTTTTAAAAAAGCATCTTCAAGAGCATCTGCCTTACCCATAAGCGAACAGTTGCGCTTAAAAACGACCACACCTTCACTGCTATCTATGATAGTTACATTACGATCACTGAATGCTGTGCGTATCACACTTGATGGAATGGCATAATGCATACGTTCTTTGGGGACTTGAACAATGACAGGATTATCGCTACTTTGGAAACCGAAAAAAGATGCCTTGATTGTATCTTCTTCAATGCAGTAAGTTTTATCAATATAAAGAGATTGTGAAAAAAGTGTAGTTATAAAAAGAAGTGAAATTAAAATGGAGCGGGAAACGAGGTTCGAACTCGCGACCCCGACCTTGGCAAGGTCGTGCTCTACCACTGAGCTATTCCCGCAAAACGGACGAAATTCTACCAAAAAAAACCCTTCATGTCAATCTTTTTGAGCTCTAATTGTAGCACAAATAGATTTTAAAGGGCTTAGATGGCAATTTTACACCTTAAAAATAGCGATTTCGTGCTCTAATTCTACAGTCGAAAGATTGAGGCTACTGGAGATATCCATCAAATTATCTGCAATCTTTTTATTTTCATGGGCAAGTCCCGTAGCTTCTTCAACACCTTGAGTAAGCTGATCAATCTCTTTTGAAATACTCATCGCCTTTTCATACGCAACATTGGTAATCTCTAAACTTTTAGCAGTCTTCTCTTTGGTCTCATTTGCCATTGAAGAGATTTTGATAGCATTTTGATTGAGAGAAACAACTTTCTGACTATTTTCTTTAATATTTTCACTTGCACTTGAAACACTTTGAACAACAACACTAATGGTAACATCAATTTCAGAAAGTGATTTTTGAGTACGTTCTGCAAGCTTTCTAACTTCATCGGCAACTACAGCAAAGCCTCGACCATGTTCACCTGCACGTGCTGCTTCTATCGCTGCATTGAGTGCCAAAAGATTGGTTTGATCTGCAATATCTTTGATCATTTCAAGTATGGAACGAATTTGTGTCGTTTGCTCGGCTAAATTATGCATTTGCGATGAAATATGCTGTTCATCTTGACTGACACGATTGATACTTACAACAATTTCATCGAGTGTTACAATCATCTGATCCAAAAGGATATAGTCTTCTTTCATGTACATTGCCGATGTTTCAGATATCTCTTTTGATTCTTGTAATTCATGATTGATTTTGGAGGTGAGTTTTTTGACGTTATCTACAATACGATCTTGGTTTTCAGCCGCACTCGTAATCATATGCGCCGATGTTTGCATATGTTGATTTGTCTCCAAGTTTGATACCATTGTCGTTTTTGCTTTAATTAATGCCTGCTGTAGGGTAGAGAGAAGGGTGTTTAAATTTTCACTGATATGCCCAATTTCATCTTTATTCACAACCTTAATAGAACGGTTAAGCGCTAAATCTTGTGTAATATCAGACAAGTGATCACTGATACGTGCAATTCCTTTAACCAAATAGCGCGTAATAGCGAACAAAAGCCCTGAAGTAATAACTAAAATAAGCGAAGAGATCCCAATAACAAGATAGAGGTTATGATGCAATTGTGCACTAATCTCTACGCTAATATCTTTAACTCGCTGATTGGTGAATTTTGAGATGCTATCAAAGTTTTTACTGATGTATTTGCAATCCGCTTCAATTTCAACGGCCATATCACCAATATCTTCACGATTATCCTTTTGATAGAGATCGTAAATACGTTGATATTTAGGTGCAATTTTTTGACTGTAACGTTCATAGGCTGCATTGAGGTGTTGTTTGAGTGTTGGTTCTGCGTAAAAGTCACTTATAAGTGCTTTATCAAAAAAAGCTTTCATGTTTTTTTCAACAAGAGGTAGTCGTTCTTTTGCTTGTCCCGTGGGTAAAAATTCACTGGTGACATGAATGAGATCATTTAAAATCATCTCAAAATTATCACGTGCAGCAGTGATTTCATTATCGGGAACCACATTTTTCTCATAAATGGTTTCCAAGGAATTTTTGCCAATCATGCTCGAGTTAATGCTAATATAGGAGAGAATCAACAAACCAATAACGGTTACAATGGAGATAAAAAGCAGTTTTGTCGAGATTTTTATTTCGTTAAACATCACATTCCTTTAGAGTAGCACTTTGTCATTTTGTGATGCAATGCTATCTAAAAAAATGTTAAAAGGTCAAGTTTTTTAAACTTATTTTATCTCCAAGAGTATAATTATAGATAAAAGATATTAAAATAATAAAATTTTTATATCTTTTTCAGCAGAGACACTACGGATTTCTTCGTCACTAATCCACAGTGCATTGCTATTTACAAGGGGTTTCACCATGCCTGAACCATACTTGTTTTCACCAAAAACATAAAATTTTCCATCTCTAAAAGTACCTAAAACAAAGTTAACTCGACCCGATTTCACTGTAAATGCCTCTGCATTTGAAGCAGTTATGGAACTTAAGTTAAAGTTTTTTTCACCTTGAAGTTTTTTAAGAAGAGGTATTAAAAAGACAAAAGCATTGACATAGGCAGCCAAAGGATTGCCCGGCATTGAGGCTACAATGGTCTCACCCATTTTTCCCATCATCGTGGGTTTCCCTGGTTTAATATTAATTCCATGAAAAGAGGCGGTAAAACCATTGCGCAAAAGTGCTTGTTCAACAAAATCAGCTTCACCCATACTTACACCGCCACTGGTTACCAATACATCATACTGTTTCATAGATGTGAAATACTCCGTTGCCGCTTCTAAATTATCGGGAATAACACCACAATAATGTGCAACAAAACCGTGTTCTGCAAGTAAAGAGATTAAAGAGAGGGCATTGATGTCATAAATTTCATCTTCGCTGGCATTTTGCCAAGGTGATTTAAGCTCATCTCCTGTAGAAAAAACAGCAATGTGAAGCTTTTTATAGACTTCAAGCATACTAATACCTTGCGATGCAAGAAGAGCAATTTCACGTGAGCTTATACGTATTCCAGCATCAAATAAAACTGAGCCAACACGTTCTTCTTCACCTTTAAGACGTAAAGCATTGCCTTTTCTAATGGAAAAGGGAAGTACAGCTTTTGTTTCATCGTAAGAGATGCAATTCTCAAAAGGAATGATTGTATCAGCGTCATCAGGAACTTTTGCCCCTGTCATGATCTTATAACACTCATTTTCACCCAAACAAGACGTAACAACATTGCCTGCAAAAATCGTTGTTTTGATGTTTAGTTCACTTATGTTTTCTCGATATTTAAAAGCAAAACCATCCAGTGCGGCATTGTTGTAGGAAGGTAGATTTTTCTTACATGTAATCTCTCTTGCCAGCGTTCTACCTAGCGCATCAAAGATACTAACCCATTCTGAATGAGGTGTTGTCGAAACAAGAGAAAGGCTCAGTTTTAGTGCATCATCAAAACTAACTGAAAGCTCTTTTTTCATCTTTTATTCCTCAAGTCTTTCAATGCGCGCACCCAATTTTGAGAATTTACCCTCAAGGTCTTCATACCCACGATCGAGGTGATAAATTCTGTGGATTTTTGTTGTTCCCTCAGCCACAAGTGCCGCTAAAATAAGCGCTGAGCTTGCTCTTAAATCCGTAGCCATAACATCAGCTGCATTGAGTTTCATTTTGCCTTCAACGGTTGCACTGTGCCCTTTGAGTTTGATGTTGGCTCCCATACGTGAAAGCTCACTCACGTGCATAAAGCGATTTTCAAACAAGCGCTCATCGATAATACTTGTACCTTTTGCTTGCGTGCACAGTGCCATAAATTGGGCTTGGAGATCGGTTGGGAAACCTGGATATTCGGTTGTTTCAATGTCAGAAGGAAGAATTTTATCGGCAGGGTGAATGGTTAAGGTATCGTCCTTTTCATCGATTTTAAAACCCATTTGCTCCAATTTTGAGACAACCGCATCAAGGTGTCTTGGATTGACATCTTTAATGGTGATTTTTGACTTTGTAATTGCACCCGCACACAGATATGTTCCTGCTTCAATACGATCTGGAATAACGCGAAAATCTTGAATATCTAAAAGCTTTCCACCGCTTCCTTTGATAACAAGCTTTGACGTACCGATACCTTCGATGCTTACACCAGCCTCTGCTAACACTTCACAGACTTGAACCACTTCTGGCTCTTTTGCCACGTTTACAAGTGTCGTTGTGCCATGCGCAAGTGCCGCTGCCATGATAATATTCTCACTCCCTGTTACGGTCACTTTATCGAAAATAATGGTTGCACCTTTAAGCCCTTTAGGTGCTTTAGCTAAAACATAACCTTGTTTTATTTCAATGACTGCACCCATTTGCTCTAACGCTTTTAAGTGAAGATCAATCGGTCGCTGACCAATAGCACAGCCACCAGGAAGTGACACCTCACAGTGTCCAAAACGTGCAAGCAATGGTCCAAGGGTCAAGATGGAAGCACGCATTTTACGCACGATGTCATAGTTGGCGCAAGCAGAATTAACCGTTGTGGCATCCACTTCGACAACATTTTGATCTTTAAGTGTAAAACTAGCACCAAGATTGGTTAGAAGTTGTAATAATGTTTTAACATCCGCCACTTGCGGCATATTTGAAATTGTAATTTTTCGTTTTGAGAGGAGGGTTAACGCTAAAAGAGGAAGTGCGGCATTTTTTGCCCCTGAAATAGAGACAGTTCCGCTAAGTTTTTGTTTCCCTTCGATCGCTAAATAATACATCATTCTAGAGTTCCTTTTAAAAGATGATGTATTGTAGTTAAAAAATGATTAAATTTTCTATGAATTTTGGTAGAATGTGAATTAAGATGATTATGAGGAAATCCGATGCTTCTAGAACAATTTTTACATGAAACACGTTATCTATCAATCGCTCAGCTCTCATTTGATGAAGAGAAACTTACAATTTTCAATCATGCAAAAAAAGAACATCCTCATTTTCAATCTTTTGATCTTAACAAAGATATAAACTCTGTACCAATGGCAGATATTTTATTTATTGAAATTGGCGAAAGCACAAAAGACAAACTCAAACTTCTTGTAAGCATTTTTACACGACATAAACCTATCATCTCCTATATCTTTGCTGACGATGTTGAAAATAGACTTTTACTCAAATTTGCACTGCATTTTGGGCTTACAGATGTCTTGCCTTTGAAAGATGAAGAAAGTGTACTTCTTTCGATTTTTACTAAAAACCCTACTAAACTTGATGATAATCTCTATGTTTTTCAAAAAATAGAACTTGAAAAAAAGATTGAACACTTCTTTCCTTTTTTTGTTTTTCATGGCGAAACACTCGCTTATGCCAATGCCAAAGCAAAAATGCTTTATGAAACAACAGATCTAACTGAGATTCAAACCAAAATACACAAAGATGAAGAACTGTGTGGTGCCCTGAAAGAAAATGAAGATGCCCAAGGAAACATTGTTATAGAGACAGCCTCTGGACAAAAAGAACCTTATGTGTGTGTCATCAAATCATTTCCGCAAAGTAGTGAAAAAATTGTTACACTGATTAATTACAATCCCGAAAATGAACAACAACCAAAACATTACTCTAACATTCTCAATAGATTTGATTTTATTGATAAACTCAAAGACCGTCTTGCCCAACGCACTGTTACAAATACAGTTATTTCACTTATTTTTATCAATATTTCCAACCTCGAAAAACTCAACAAAGTATTTACTAGTACAACACTGTATGAAGCCTTTAAAAACTTAATGGTAAAACTTTTTCAGTTCAAAGAGGCAAGTCAAGATGTCATTCAGTGGAGCCCCAATCTTTATATTTTGATGGGCGAAGAGAGTAGTTTTGAACATGCTTGTGAGCAAACAAAATACCTCCAACAAGAGCTTATCAATGCAACAGCTAATGAAAAAATAACCCCCATTATTCTTACTTCTGCTTTACATGTTGAATCCAATGATCTGAATGAGGTTCTTGATTATATTGAGAAGATTAATACGAAAACCCTTCTACCACAAGATATTGAAAAGATCAAATATTTTGAGTTGGATTATTTGGATAATGTTATTGATGAGCAAGAACAAATCGCCTATTTATTGCATAATTGTGTGAACAACAAAATTCCTATTAAGCTTCTCAATATCTATAAAGGTCTCTGCATCAATACCAACTCATACATCCAAAAAATGACACCTGACAATAATTACCAAATCAGTTGTGAAAACCTTCAAGGTTACGCGATGCAACTAGAGGGTGAAACCGTTTTGCAAGCACCAAATTTCCCCAAAGACATCAAAGCAGAAATTGCTATGGTTGATATTAAGCGTGCTGTCGTCATTATCAAAAATCTTAAATTTATGCAAAACAGCGCCAACAACAGACAACACACCCGCGTTCAAACCAGTGTTCGAACACCTGTTCTCATCAAATACGCACAGCGTTCTTCTGCACAAGGCGATATTCTCGATATTTCCGTCAATTCAATCGCCATTAAAGTGGGAAAATCCTTCAAAGATGAAGATATGTTAAATCAAAAAGTGAAACTTAACTTTTCACTCCCAAATGAACAGGGCGAAAATGGGTATGTTATTATGAATATTGAAGCAAAAGTTACCTACATTGGGCAAAAAAGTGATTATACAAAAATCGTTGTGATGATAGAAAATCTTCCACAACCTTACGATGATTATTTATTGCGATACATGTACCAACGCCAAAAAGAGCTTATATTTGAGATTAGAAAGGCGACTAAAGCCTACAACTAGGACATAGACTTGAAAAAGTCTATGTTATAAATGATTGATTATGCTTGCATTATACGCCGCACCAAAGCCATTGTCGATGTTCACCACACTCACACCACTGGCACAACTATTCAGCATAGAAAGTAGGGCTGCCACACCTCCAAAACTTGCACCATACCCTACACTGGTAGGTACAGCGATGACTGGCTTATCCACAAGTCCTCCGATGACACTCGCAAGTGCACCCTCCATGCCAGCGATAACAATGACTACTTTTGCATTTTGGATGACATCAAGGTGAGCAAACAAACGGTGAATGCCCGCAACACCCACATCGACGACTTTTTTGACATGATTTCCCAAAATACGTGCCGTTTCATAAGCTTCTTCCACAACATAAAGATCCGATGTTCCAGCAGCTATGATGGCGATGTAACTCTCTGGCGGTGTCATAATTTCACGCTCAATGGTAATGGTTCTTCCCATAACGTTATACTTGGCTTCTGGCGCTATTGCACGTACGGCATCATATGCTTTTTCATTGGTACGGGTGATCAATATATTGTTCTCTTTATCCAAAAGCTTTTGGGTAATCTGAGCGATCTGATCAGGTGTTTTACTCTCACCATAAATGACCTCAGGATAGCCCAAACGAACGCCACGGTGATGGTCTATCTTAGCGAAACCTAACTCTTCAAAGGGCTCTGCTTTTATTTTTTGCATCGCATCTGCAATGCTCACATCGCCATTTTTTACAGCTTCTAACAGCTTCTCTATGCCTTGTCCACACATCTAAACTCCCTCAACAACATGCAAAGATTCCATTATCGAGTCATGTCGATAGCCTTCAAGATCTAATGTGATATGCAAAAATCCTAAAGATTTGAGATGCTCTCGTAAGACCTTTAAGTGAGCATCATTCACCAAACGAATCATCTCCCGCTCAGGCATCTCAATACGCGCTAAACCATCCTCATAGCGCACACGAATCTCACCATACCCCTGTGCTATCATATATTCTTCAGCCAAAGAAACCATGTGAAGTGCTTTATCTTCTATTTTTTTATCGTAAGGAAAACGAGTCAACAAACACGCATATGAAGGTTTATCCCACGTACTAAGTCCCAAATCTTTAGAAAGAGCGCGAATCTCACTTTTGGTAAGTCCAGCATCCAGAAGTGGTGTTTTGATACCAAGTTCTCCCAATGCCACACGTCCCGGTCGAAACTCTTTGGTGTCATCCACATTGCTACCCTCGGCTACAGCACTCAAACCTCTTTGGTGTGCAACATCGAGCAGTGAAGAGAAGAGGGCATGTTTGCAGATGTAACATCGATTGTTTGGATTGGTTCGTACAGCCTCAATCCACGGTTTTAGAATCACTTCATGCTTAACACCTACTTCTTGAGCAATGCGTTTGGCATCGGCAATTTCCCACTCCGCAATATAGGGCGTTGAAGCCGTAATTCCAATAACTTTTTCGCCCAAAACATCGTAAGCGACTTTAAGCAAAAAGGTACTATCAACACCCCCTGAAAAGGCCACAATAAGGCTATCGTAAGAAGCAAGTATCTGTTTTAAATGTTCGTATTTTTTATACATGGTTTATCTCTTTCGTCATTGCTTTTGCAACACTCTCGTATATCATAGAAATAGGAACTTCGTGGCTCAAAGCAGCTGTCTTACACTCTTCATATTCTGCTTTGTATTTGAGTAATTCACCATGCGAAAAGGTGCATTTCACACTGATCTTTCCATAAGGAGTAGAAACCATTTTGATTTCTCGGTCTAACATGATTTTTTGAATCGTTGATCGTCTTAGTCCAATTGAAGAGGTTTCAGCAAAAATAATCTCCGTTGCTTTGGCCTCTTTATCGGCACTGACTAAAACACTAAGCTTCACACCCAAGCGATTTTTCTTTGTTGTAATGGCAGTTGTGTAAACATCTTTTACACCTGCATCAAAAAGCCTTTCTTGGACATATGAGAGAATTTCAGGGCTCATATCATCAATATTCGTTTCTAAAACAATCTCTTCTGGGATAGAAACAACATCTTCCTCTTCACCCAAAAGCACACGCAAAACATTGGGAATAGTAAAATCTTTATGACCAATGCCATAACCAATCTTCTCAATCACCAGTGTGGGCTTATCACTAAAGGTGTCCACGTTGGCTTTAATGATGGCAGCACCTGTAGGTGTCGTCATTTCCGAAGGAACGCGTCCTAAACTTACAGGGACATTGTGTAAAATTTCCAGCGTTGCAGGAGCAGGGACGGGCAATGTACCATGCGCACACTGAACAAACCCACCACCCAGCTCAATTTTAGAAGCCATAATCTTACTGACATGTAAAGCCTCTAAACAGATGGCAGCACCTATAATATCAACGATTGAATCAACAGCACCCACTTCGTGAAAAGCAACTTCATACGGTGATTTGCCATGAATCTTTCCCTCTGCCAAAGCTACACACCAAAACATTTTGATACTTCGCTCTTTAACCCAATCGCTAAGCGTACTGTTTTGAATCATCGCTTCAATACTTTTAAACGTACGATGTTCATGATGATGGTGATCAGAAGTGTGCGGATGGACGTGCCATCCGTTAGGGTTTGCGTGTTGATGTGTTAGTTTGACAGTAACTTTCGTTCCACTAATGCCCATTTTACAGCTTGGTTGAATGGTGAGATCAAACTCCGTATCCAAAGAGAGTTTTGAGAGTTCTTGCTTTAAATAATGACGGTCAACACCCAAATCCAAGAGTGCGCCCAAATTCATATCGCCGCTAATACCACTAAAGCAGTCATAGTACAAAACTCTCATAAATTTCCTTATTTATTCACCAATTTTGGAACCGTAATTGAACCAAAAGGAAGCACTATAATACTTGCATTTTCGCCTTTTTCGGCAAGGGCATCCTCAAGCGCTACATTTAAATCATGGTAAGGCTTCAAGTGCACCGCTTTCATCTCTTCATCGCTCAGTTCACTCACTGCCCAACTTTGCGCCCAAAGGTTAATTTCTGCCATCTTCGCTGCTTTATGATAACCTAATTTGTAGCCACATTTAATTTTATTGAGTACTTCTTGCGCGCAATGTGCTGAACTCATCAGTTTGAAAAAGCCTTCTTCACCAATACCTGTACGGCATTTGGCAACCATGATTAAAATACCATTCTCTTTCAATGCAAGTTTGCCATTATCGAGGGCTTTTTGAGATTGGTAAAGGTCGATATCCATAGGGTAGGGAGCAACAGAGATAACAATGTCAGCTTTTTGTGGAATGTTAACACAAAAAACTTCATCCGCTTTATCAATCGCTGCGTAAAAAGAATCACTCAAATCTCCCGCTCGCACAGCGCAAATATCATGGTCGCTATCAAGTACCGTCATAATGGCAAAAACATCAATGTGTTTTAAAACACTCATGGCATCCATCATGTCTTCATGGACAGGGTTACCTTTAAGGCTCAACGCTTGTGCATTGGGATGAAGCGCTAAAAGGTGATTTTGCTGAATGGTATCGTATGCTGCAACACCCGGTAAGAAACCTTTTCTACCGCCCGTATAACCCGCAAAATAGTGTGGCTCAACCGAACCAATCACGCACACTTTTTTAGCTTCTGCAACAATTTTATTGAGATACATCTCCGTACCATTGGTTGATTTACCAAGGTAAACCATCGGATCGTTATGAGAGTCATGACTCCAAAGACGATTTTTAGCTTTCAAATCTTCATAAATCTCTTTACCTAAGATAAAATGCCACTCTTCCTCGCTAGGTGCTCTATGACAGCCCGTTGCTACAATGAAGAAGATGTCTTTATCTTTGATTTGTGGGTAAATACGTGCCAATACTTTACGTGTTGGAGTAGGGCGTGTACCATCATTGACAATAAAGACAATACGCTCATTAGTATCGCTAAACATATCAAATGCTTCATGGCCAATAGGATGGGCAAGCGCTTCATCAATCGCATGATTGTAGTCCATTTTAGGAACACTATTGGGGTTATAAACACCTACTAACTGTTTTTCGCTAATATTCAGCTCAAATTTTTCATCTTTACCATAGCCAACTGTAACTTTCATCCATGATCCTTTATCACTATTTCTATATTTTCTCACTCAAACCCAATTTACTAACTGTTAAAACACTCTTATAAAGGCCTTCAATTATTATATGTGATATTTTATCACCAATAAAACAATATTTGTAAAATTTTTATCGAAAAAAATGACACACACGAAAGAACCAAGATAGATTTTGATAAAAATTTTATTTTATAAAAGAACATAAGGGAAAGCCCAAAAATAGGCTTTCCCTTCTTGATTGTTTTAAAGAAGAGTTTTAAAATACTTCGTATTGAGCGCGACCAATTTTGTAAAGATCTGCACCGAAAGTATCGTTAATAACCGTTAAAGGGAAATCAACAACTTCAAGTCTTCTGATAGCCTCAGGTCCCAATTCTGGGTATGCGATAACTTCAGCACTTTTAATTTGGCGTGCTAGAAGTGCACCCGCACCACCTGTTGCACCAAAATAAATTGCTTTAGATTTCACACAAGCATCAAGCACTTCTTGACTTCTTTTACCTTTACCGATCATACCTTTAAGACCTTGCTCATTGATAAGTTTTGGAGAGTAAGAGTCCATTCTGTAACTTGTTGTTGGGCCTGCACTACCGATTGGATCACCTGGTTTTGGAGGAGTTGGTCCAACAAAATAGATTACCGCGCCTTTCATGTCAAATGGAAGAGGTTGTCCTGCATCTAAAAGATCGACTAATTTTTTATGCGCCGCGTCACGTGCTGTATAAACAACGCCTGTTAAATAAACAATATCGCCTGCTTTAAGTGGTGTTACATCTGCTTCAGTAAGTGGTGCTGTTAAATGATAAGTTTTGCTCATTATATTCTCCTTATAGCTTAATATGCATGTGGCGTGAGCTGTGGCATTGAACGTTAACGCTCACTGGTAAACTTGCGATATGGCAAGGGTTTTTCTCGATATGAACACCAAGAACAGTATTTGTACCGCCCATACCCATAGCGCCGATACCCAAGTTATTAAGAAGAACCATTAACTCTTCTTCCATTGATTCGAGTACTGGATCTGGATTTTTGCTTCCAAGCTCTCTAAAGAGTGCATGTTTAGAAGAGATTACCGCTTTTTCAAATGTACCACCGATACCAACACCAACAGTAAGTGGAGGACATGGATTTGGACCTGCATCAGAAATAACTTGTTTAACGTACTCGATAATACCTTTTCTACCTTTTGCTGGAGGAAATACAGTTGCGCGAGAAACGTTCTCAGAACCGCCACCTTTTGCAGCGTATTCAATGTCTAGTTCATCGCCTTCAACAATGTCAAAGTGAATGATCGCTGGAAGGTTGTATCCAACTTCATCTTTAAGGTTAGCACGTGTATCCCAATGACAGGTAGATGCTCTTAAATAACCCTCTTTGTATCCTTGCTCTGTTCCCGCATTGATTGCTTTTTTTAAGCTACCGCCAACCACTTTAAGATCTTCGCCTACTTTAACAAAGAAAACTGCTAAGCCTGTATCTTGGCAAAGAGGTCTTGCTTCATTCGCTGCGATATCAGCATTATCTAAAAGTTGTTTAAGAACTTGTTTACATACTTCACTTTTTTCTGTGTTGTATGCATCTTCTAATGCTTTATAAGCATCTTTAGGCAAGTTTGTTGCACTGTAAAGGATCATGTCCTTTACACTCTTAACGATGTCTTCGTACTTAATTTCTCTCATTTTACCTCTCCGAAAAAGTTGGTTTTTGGTTAAAACTGATTTTAGGCACTTTAAAAAGTACATAAAATCAATTTTATCATTTTCTACCCCAAAACGATGGGGTAGAGGTGCTTAGTTGAGTTTACATTTAAAAGGAGGCACCTCTACAGATATTTACATCTAAGTATCTGTAAAAATGCTTTTTAAAGTTCTGCCCTCATAAAGAGGGCAGAAACTGACTACGAATTAGATCAAACCGTAAAGTTTTGCAAAGAAGAAACCACAGAAACATGCAGTGGTTACACCTACAAAACCTGGCAAGATAAAGCTATGATTGATAACGAATTTACCAATTTTAGTTGTACCTGAACGGTCAAATGAAAGTGCCGCAATATCACTTGGGTATGTTGGAAGAATCCAATAACCGTAAGCAGCAGCAGCAAATGCAGCGATCATACCTGGTTCAACGCCTACGGCAAGAGCGATAGGCACCATAGATGAAACCGCAGCCGCTTGTGAGTTGATGAGTTTAGAAATAAGGATCAAAACAACCGCATATGCCCATGGATAGACTTTTACAAGGTCACCCATGCTAGATTTAATATCAGCAGTGTGTGCACCAAACATTGTGTGTGTCATCCAAGCGATACCAAAAACAGCAATAACCGCAGTCATACCCGCTTTGAAAACATCACTCTCGACCATAGCTTTAGTTTTAAGATCTGCGACAATATAAATAACAGCAGCAGAAGCCAACATAAACATTTGGATAGCATCAACCATTGAAAGTGGTGTTAATTTACCTTTAATTGTAAAGGTTGGAACCAATGATGGGAACATACCCAAAATTGCGATAACTGCAATGGTACCAAGGAAAAGCCATACAGAAGCATATTGTCTACTTGTAAACTCTTTACCTAGTAATGTAGCAGTTGAACCATACACATATTTTTTTGCTTCAGGATCTTTGATAAGTTCTTGAAAATCTGGATCTTTATCGAGATCTTTACCTCTAAACATACTTACAAAACCAACAACCAAAACACCGATTAATGCTGAAGGCATTGTAATTTGGAGAAGTTGGATTAATGAAAGATCTTGACCATTAACTAACGGATGTCCTTTCATAAGCGCGATCATAGAAACAACAGCAACAGATGCTGGTGAAATCATAATACCCATTTGTGCTGCAATCGTACTCGCTGCCATTGCACGCTCTGGTCTATTACCTGTTTTAATAGAAATATCATAAATAATAGGAAGCAATGTATAAACAACGTGACCTGTACCACAAAGGAATGTCAAGATAATTGTTGTTACTGGTGCTAAGACGGTAACATAACGAGGATGTTTTCTCAATACTTTCTCAGCTTGTTGTAACATAACATCAAGTCCACCAGACGCTTGAAGTGCAGAACCAGCACAAACAACAGAAAGCATAACCAACATAACGTCAATTGGAGGATGACCGGGAGCAAGTTGAAAACCAAAAACAAAGATAATAACACCGATACCACCGATAAGACCTAGTGCTATACCACTCTTTCTTGCTGCAAAGAACAAGATGACGAGTACTACAAGCAACTGTATCCAAAACATGCTTGACATGAAAACCCCTTATATAAAGTTTTTATATTACAACTTAAAAGCGCAATATAATTTCAGAAAGAATTATATTCTCCAATTTAGGATATAAATGAGACCTTTTTGATAATATAACAAAAAAATATGTCTGGAAACCAATGTTAAACTTAAAAATAATAATTATTTTATTTATTTACAGCTCTTTTTTATATTCAAATGAAATTTTGCTTCTTCATTCATATAATAAAGGCTTAAAATGGAGTGATGGTATTTCTCGTGGCATTGAGGATGTTATGCAAAAACATCCTCAATATGAACTTACGACTGAGTATATGGATAGCAAAAAGATAGATTCAGATAACTACTTTGCAGAATTGCTTGATCTTTATAAAAAGAAATTCAGCAATCGTAGCTATAAAGCAATCATTGCAGCAGATAATTATGCCTATGATTTTGTTCGTAAATATCACCATGAGCTCTTTCCTAATACACCTGTTGTTTTCTGTGGGGTCGAAAACTTTAATCCCAAAGATCTTGATGCGTATCTTAAACAATATATCACTGGTGTCATCGAATACAAAGATATACGAAAAAATCTTGAATTAATTTATAAACTCTTTCCTGCCATTAAAATGGTTTACATTATAAGTGATGATGCGTATTCTTCTCTCATCATTAAAGATCAGATAATAGAAGAGTCAAACCATTTTAAAGATAAATTCCGTGTTTCATTTGATAATCAAATTGATTTTAATACTATTGATGAAAAAATCGCAAAGCTTCCAAAACAAAGTGCCATATTATTTACAAGTTTTTACAGAGACGTTAACGACCAATACATTCCTTATCATAGGCTACAAGGATTTTTTCAACGCTCACCGTTTCCTATTTTTGCACTCAATCATATTCATGTTGGAGAAGGTGTCATTGGTGGATTTATGGTTAATCCTTATGAACAAGGAGCACTTGCTGCTAAAAAAGCATTTGAACTTATTAATGGTAAAAAAATCACTTCTGTTCCTATTGAAACACCCAATGGTAAATATTTCTTTGATAACAATATTTTACGTAAATTTACTATTTCTCTGAGTGATATTCCAAATCCATCTGAAGTGCTTAATGGTGTTGAAGGTTTTTATGAAAAACACCGTAAGTTTGTTGAAAATGCATTTGCACTTATGCCATTGCTACTGTTACTTACAACCATTCTTGTGCTTAACATTATTAAGCGTATCTCTTTGGAAAAAGAGCTCTTGCGCCAAAATAGACTTGATTATGTTTTATTAAATAACATACAAAGTGCTATTTTCTGGAAATCAAATGATGGGAAAATTCTTGGATGTAATGATCTCTTATGTCAAATTTTGGAGCGAAACAAACTGGATATTATAGGCAAACATGTCAAAGAAATCATGCCAACTATCTGTGATGCCATTCAAGAAGTCCCACTGGATTGCCCCAATAGTGCTGAAATAGAGATGCAAGTTCCTTTCAAAGACAAAATTGTCTTTTCCGTACATCGCACTTACTACACAGATGAAAACAACCATGAAGCGGGCGTTGTTACCATCTTAACAGACATTACAGAAAAAAAACGTGTCGATACTGAACATAAGCGTCACGAACAATTTGTTATTCAACGCTCCAAACAATCCGAAGTAGGTGAGATGATCGCCAGTATCGCACACCAATGGAAAACACCTTTGGTGGAAATCTCTGCTATTGCACAAGAACTTATATACAAACGCCGAAAAAAGGTTCTTGACGAAGAAGATACCCAAAAATTTGTCGATGACATCATGACACAAGTGAAGTATATGTCAAGTACCATCGATGATTTTAGGCAATTTATCAAGCCTTCTTCGATGCAAACGGCATTTGATGTACGTGAAGCCATCGATACACTCTTAACCGTCGTTAACCACAATGTCAAATACAATTATATTACGATCAATATTCTCCAAAAACAACCAGAGCAACTCTTAGCTTTTGGTTACCCTAATGAATTTAAACAGTGCGTTTTAAACATCATTAATAATGCAAAAGATAGTATTGTAAAAAGAAGAGAGACAAAAACAACCGATGGCATCATTGAGATTGAACTTGACAGTGATGAAAACAACATTTATCTCTCCATTAGTGATGATGGTTGTGGTATTGAAAAAAATAAACTAGAGTCTATCTTTGATCCGTTCATGAGTACGAAAGCCAATGGTGATGGTTTTGGGCTTTATATGGCACGTTTGATTATTGAAGATAAAATGGGCGGCAAAATAATCGCCAAACAAAGAAAGAGTGGTGCACAAATTTGCATTACCATTAATAAAGCCAAAGGAGCAGCATGAAAATATTGATACTGGAAGATAATGAACGCTTAGCCAATCTTATTGTTGAAGCTTTAGAGCAGAAAAAATACCATGTTGATCTTTTTAAAGATGGAAAACTTGCCCTCGAAGCCATTGATAACGGTTATGACTGTTTTATCTTGGATATCAATGTCCCTGGTATCGATGGACTCAGCCTGCTTAAAGAGATTCGCAGCATGGATGATTCTACGCCTGCTATTATTATCAGTGCCAATGTTGAACTGGATACCATCCAAGAAGCCTACAGCAAAGGATGCGACGAATACCTCAAAAAACCTTTTTATATGTATGAACTCGAAACAAAAATCGAAAAGCTCTGTCGTCCTAAAATCTCTCTTGTAACATTACAAAATGGCTTTACGTACTCCATGCAAAATGAGCAACTTCTGGATGAAAAAGGAGAAGAAATAAAGCTTGCAAAAAAAGAGATTCTTCTCTTGAACCTTTTTACCAAAAATCTCAATAAAAACATCTCTTTTGAGCGCATTGAACAGTATGTATGGGGTGGGGAACTCACCACAACGGAAAATATCCGTGCGCTCGTCAAACGTCTTCGTAAAAAACTTCCTGATGACACCATCGAGAATCAAGGTGGCATAGGATACCGACTCAATTATGAACATTAAATCATTTTTTGCCACACGAGAACAGCTACTCTACCTTCTAGCCGCTGCTGTTCCCATCGCATTTACTGCGTGGAATGCACTTTTAAATAATTTTGTTGTCGAAGTAGCAGGATTTGATGGTGAAAAAATTGGACTTCTTCAAAGTATTCGCGAAATTCCAGGGCTTCTAGCCTTTAGTATTGTTTTTATTTTGATGATTTTTCGCCAACAGAGCGCGGCATATTTTTCATTGTTGCTCTTAGGTTTGGGAACACTTATAACAGCCTTTTTTCCTTCAACTGTAGGTCTTTACATCACAACACTCATTATGTCTATAGGATTTCACTATCTTGAAACCTTGCACAGTTCACTTTCACTCCAATGGATTGATAAAGCGCAAGCACCTACATTCCTTGGAAAAATATCAGCAGTACGATCATTTATGGCGCTGTTTATTTTAGCCACACTGTATGTGATGATGAAAGTTTTTAATGTAGGCTATATTACCGTTTATGTTCTCAGTGGTGGTCTGACGATGCTGCTTGCTATAGTGGCTTGGGTGGGATTTGAACATTTTAAAGATGATGTTGTGCAAGAAACCAAACTTTTTTTACGCAAAAAATACTGGCTTTTTTATCTCCTTACATTTCTTGCTGGGGCACGCCGTCAGATTGTTGTTGTTTTTGCAGGTTTTTTACTTGTTGAGCAGTTTCATTTTAGTGTAGAAAATATGCTATTGCTTCTAAGTGCCAATACCATCATCAATATGATTTGTGCACCCTATGCAGGGAAACTCATTGAACGTTTTGGTGAGAATCTTTCACTAAAACTCGAATATATTTGTATAGTTCTCATTTTTATCCTATATGGTTTGGTACAATCTCAAGCGATGGCAGTGACTTTGTATATTTTAGATAATCTTTTTTATACTATAGCCATTGCCCTAAAAACCTATTTTCAAAAAATAGCTGATCCCAAAGATATATCTGTCACTTCGGGCGTTGCTTCTGCAATCAACCATATTGCGGCTGTTTTCTTGCCCTTTACCTTTGGTATCATTTGGATTAATTCGCACAGCGCTGTCTTTTTTATAGGTGCTGCGATTGCCTTTATTGCGTTTTTGTTGACATTTTTTATATCTAAAAAGGAGCCTGCATGAGTTTACAGGTAAAGGAAGATTTTTTACAATTTGATGATTATCAGCCAGATGCAAAGGATTATAATGCATCGACCTATTTTGAGTTAGAAGGCAGTGAAAAATTTGATAAAACTTCCGCTAAACAGATGCTCGTGATGATGAACCGCATTTCAGCAGATTTACGATTAGATTCATATTCGATGAAAAAGCTTGAAGTCGTCCTGAGAGAAGAACTTCCATTCTTTGCTGTAAACCGCAGACTCGTCCTAAATTGGGTCAATGAAAACTTTTTATTTTAATCTCATCCTTTGTCGTCTATAATAAGCATACGAAAAAGAGGGTACATGAAAAAAATTTATTTTATTAGACATGCAAAATCAAGCTGGAAAGATGAAATGTTAGCCGATTTTGATAGACCTTTGAATGGTCGAGGTAAACGAGACGTTGTCTTTATGGGAAAACGTTTGAAGATGTTCGATGTTATGCCAGACCTTATCTATACCAGTCCTGCAAAAAGAGCTGAAAAAACAACCAGAGAGCTCGCGCGTGAAATTAATTGTGATAAAAAGAAAATCAAAAGCATTGATGCCCTCTATGAAGGCTCATATGAGAGTTATCTTGAACTGATTCATTCCACCGATGACAAACACGCCTCTGTCTTTATCATCGCACACAACCCTGCCATTACCGAAGTAGGGGAACGTCTTAGTGGCGCTATTTTAAGTAATATTCCTACATGTGCCATTGTCTGTATCAGTTTTGATGTTTCAAGTTTTAAAGAGATCACCGAAGAGAGCGGGCACATTCTCTTTTTTGACTATCCTAAAAAACACCTCAAAGACTAAAAAAAGAGTCTTTTAAAGTCTCTTTTTCAAAAACAAAATTAAACCCGTCATAATAATCGCACAACTTGCCATGATAAGTGTCACTAAAGCTGTACCATAAGGAATTTCACTAAAAGGAAGTCCTTGAGAGTTCATCCCAAAATAACCTGCAACAAAATGTAAAGGCAAGAAAATGCCTGAGAGCATTGTCAAAAGATAAATCGTTCGATTCATTTTTTCATTACTACGGGTCGTATAAAAATTGTACAAGTTGTTGAGTTTATCCGTTGCAAGGAGGGCAGAGCGGTTGGTACGACCAATATGCTCATGAATATCTTGAAAATGAATCGCTAAAAAATCTTCTTCTTTAAGATACGTTGTTATAAATGTATTGAGTACTTCAACACCCAAATTAAGGACTCTGTGAATTCTACTCAGATCTTTTTTATTGGCAAGCCAGTAGTGCATAAAGTTTGAAAAACCTGCATTGTCATACAATTTTTCCTCCATCAAATCAATTCCCTCATGCATAGAAGCTACCAAAGCCATCGTTTCATTCGTTTTTTCATTTAAAAATTCATACACATGTTGCATCGTCTCAAAATTCACAAATTCAGCTTTTTGCTTGTCAAAATAGTAGTACGACGCATGGTCAAAAACAAAGGCATGAGACTCCATAGTAAGGCATGTATCACTATAATGAGGCAGTGTTAAAATCAAAATATCATACGCCTCTTCTTCAATAAAACTTGAAGGATGCGTAGGGTTTTTAATGTCTGATAAGTGAAAACTGTCAACTTTTTCAAAAAGATTTTTCATGATATTCCATCCATAGTATCAGCTGCTATTTTAAGACGCTCTTTATCAAAGTGGGTATAAATACGTGAGGTATTGAGATCAGCATGTCCAAGGGCTTCTTGAACCAAAATTAAATCGTGATTTTTTTGATAAAGCAGCGTTGCAAAAGTATGACGCAACATGTGCGCACCGTTTTTTTCTTTCCTTATTCCTGCTTGCATCAGCATTTTATCCATAATATAACTCACATAGGCTTGGGTTAAAGGCTTTCCCGTACGACTTTGAAATAACAGCGCATTTTCAGAGCTTCTGTATCCCATCCATTCGTTTAAATCATGTTCAATGTGTTCGACTTTGATCATGGCAGTTCTTGGTTTATTTCCTTTACCTTTGATCTGAAAGATGAAATAATCACCTTCGCGAACCATGTCCTTAAGCCTTAGTCCTAAAGCTTCACTGACACGCATTCCTGTAAAAATAATCATTTTGATAAGAAGTCTGTTTTTTGCCTGTACATAAGGTTTAAATTCGGTCTCTTCGATGGCTTTAAAAAAGCGAGTAAGTTCTTCTTTGTACATATGTGCTGGCAATTTTTCACCACGACTGCCACCAAGACCTCCCCAATTTTTGAGCTCAATTCGAAACTGATGCGAATTGCCTTTTTCATCTTCATTTTGCTTGTCAATAAATTTAAACAGTGAAATAATAGCAATACGATAGTTTTTCTTTGTCGCATCAGAGAGTGAGCCTGTTTGTGAGGCTAAAAATTCACTCAAAAGCTCTTCATCAATCTCTTTTAAAGATGTAATCCCCATGGGTAGGGCATAGTAGTAAAACTTCTCCAAAGGATTGATAAAAAGGTTAATACCAATAAGCCCTATATTTCGGGCTTCTTTGGCAAGATTTTTAAGCTCATCCATGCTTTTGCACCCTTGGTTAAGAGCGCCAATAATGGCTGAAAGTTTTGCATTTTCTTCAACATGGCGGTTGGATAAAGAAGTAAGTTTCGACTTAATAAATCGATCAAGCCAAAAGAGTAAGCTCTTTTCAAAATTCTCTTTCACATCCACCTTATAGCGCATCTTATTTGGCTCGTTTTGCGTAAAATTCCGCTTTAAAAGAGGCAAAACGACCTTCTAAAATCGCTTGACGCATTTGTTTCATTAATGTCAGATAATAGTGAAGATTGTGAATGGATGCAAGCCTAAAATAGGTCAGTTCCTTGGCACGGAAAAGATGGTGCAAGTAGCCTCGTGAATAGTTCTTACACGTAAAACAGTCACACTCTGGATCAATGGGCGCTTCATCTCTTTGGAACTTCGCATTTTTGATGCTAATTTTGCCAAAAGAGGTAAAAAGTGAACCATTGCGGGCATTTCTGGTTGGCATAACACAGTCAAACATATCCACACCACGCTCCACGTTTTCAACCAAATCTTCAGGTGTGCCAACACCCATCAAATAGCGAGGTTTATCTTTTGGCATTAAAGGAGTCACAAATTCAACTGTTTCATACATATCGGCATTGGCTTCACCCACACTCAACCCGCCAATGGCAAAACCATCAAAGGGTAGGGCGCAAAGTTCATTAGCACTGATACGACGAAACTCTTTATCGGTTCCACCTTGAATGATCGCAAAAATATTTTGATGAAGACCAATACCTTCAGACTGTTTTTGTTTATGATACGTAATGGCACGCTGAGCCCAATCAGTCGTACGTTTGATGGAAAGTGCTATGCGCTCTTTTGTTGCGGGAAGTGCAACAAGATCGTCTAAAATCATCATAATGTCAGAGTTAAAGTTGTACTGAATATCCAGTACCTTCTCAGGTGTAAAATAGTGAGAAGAACCATCAATATGGCTTTTAAACATAATGCCATTCACATCTGCTTTTGAAATATCGCTTAAGCTAAACGCTTGAAATCCACCGCTATCGGTCAAAAAACTGTTTGGAAATTTTGTAAAGCCATGAAGTCCGCCAAAATGTTTAATGACTTCATCATTTGGGCGTAGGTAAAGATGGTAGGTATTACCTAAAATTATTTGAGCGCCTAGCATTTCGCTCATATCAACAGCATCTAAGCTTTTTACACTGCCCACAGTTCCTACAGGCATAAATACAGGTGTTTGGATGGTGCTGTGTGCCGTTTTTATCGTACAAGCACGAGCAAAGCCATCGGTTTTATCTATCTGAAATTCCATTTTAGTTACAATATCCTCTTTATTTTATAGGGAGTCGATTACAATGAAGAAAATTTTAATCATCGCTGATGGCATTCTAGCAAAACAATTTTTAGAAAAGGTTATGGAAACCGAAGCTGGAGAAAATAGCTACACCATCGTTACCTATAAAGAAGAGACTTTACCTAAAAAACGCCCTGAAAATTTTAAATTTTTTGAATTTGATCCAACAAGCTACGAAAAACTCACTATTGTCCTCAACGAGCAATTTTTTCAAGTGATGATTATTATGTCCAATGAGTTGGATGTAAAAGCGACATACCAAAACATCCGAAAAGTGGATGGGAAAGTGCGTATTGTCATCATGGACAGATGGGACTTAAAAATCGAAGACAAACGTCTTTTAATGCTCAACTCACGCGAAATTCTTGCTTCTCGTTTTACCGACCACCTTCCAAACACACCTATTGTTGCACAAAATATCGGTCTTGGTATTGGCGAGATTATGGAAGTATCTGTACCTGTGGGAAGTGCTTATGCCTACAGACATTTAGCTTCCATTGAGCAGAGTAAATGGAAAATTGCAGCAGTGTACCGCTCTAACACACTCATTTTGCCTCGACCTGCACTTATGTTGTTACCTAACGATCTTTTGCTTCTGGTAGGCGATCCTAAAGTGTTGCAAAGTGTTTTTAAAAGTATCAAACGCGAACTTGGTCAGTTTCCTTCTCCTTTTGGAAGCAGTATTTACTGCCTTATCGATATGTTACGCATGAATGACAACGAAACCGACTTGCTCATCAACGACGCACTTTTATTACACTCAAAACTCAACAGCAACAAATTACATGTAAAAATCATCAACCCAACATACTCAAAATCACTTGAAAAAATCAAAAGTTACAGCAATCACCACATTAACGTTATGATTGATTACTTTGAAACGCAACCGCGTAAAGTACTCAAAGAAGATACTGAAAAAATGGACATTGGTCTCATTGTTGTGATGAATAGATTTTTCCAACATAATAAACGCACGCTTTACAAAACCAAACTACCGATTTTTAAAATGGGAACACGTGGCTTTGGTAGCCTCAATCAAGGTGTTGTTTTAAGCAATGATGCCCATGAAATCGAGCAAGAATCTTCAGTCATTTTTGACGTTGCAACCCAACTTTCATTGGAGTTAAAACTCTACAGCTACAATCCTGACCATGAAAATGAAAAAAACAGCCTCATCGAGCACTTTGACAACCTATCCAAAATATTTGGACGTGAAGTTGATGTCGTTCAAAGTGATAAAAATCCACTGGTTAAACTTCGCCATCGCGATAATATTTTGCAATTTTTACCGTTTAGTCCTAAAATATTGGAAGCAAATATTCTTTCTATTTTTTCGACTGATATGGAAAAACTTCACTTCAAACTTGCTGACAATTACCAGCTGTTCATCCCAATCAATGCATAATTAAGTGCTTTTTGAGTATTATAGAAACAAAAAAATTTGGATAGCGCATGCAAGTCAATGTTGTCTTAAAAAAACCCGCTTCAAAAGATTACAGTGTCCATATTGACACATTAGAAAAACTCGTTTTTGATACAAAGGTTCTGGTCGTCACCAACACTACGGTAGCGGCTTTGCACCTCGAAACACTCAAAACACATCTTGTTGCAAAAGAGCTTCACATACTCATTCTCCCTGATGGCGAAATGTATAAAAATTTTGAAAGTTTGAACCTCATTTTGAATGCATGTTTTGAGCACCGTTTGGATCGCCAATCGTTGCTTATTGCTTTTGGAGGAGGGGTCATTGGTGATATGACAGGCTTTGCCGCTTCCATTTACCAAAGAGGTATTAATTTTATTCAAATTCCTACCACGCTTTTAGCACAAGTAGATGCCAGTGTCGGTGGAAAAACAGGCATCAATAACACGTATGGCAAAAACCTCATTGGCTCTTTTTGGCAACCTCGTGCTGTTTATTGCGAAAGCATGTTTCTTAAAACCTTACCCAAACGTGAATTTGCAGCAGGTGTCGCAGAAATCGTTAAAATGGCAGTCACATTCGACAAAGACTTTTTTGAATGGTTAGAGACACACGACCTTTATGATGAGACAAACCTCAAAGTTGCTATTTATAAAAGCATTGCTATTAAAGCCGATGTCGTTTCCCAAGACGAGACAGAAAAGGGCATTCGAGCAGTATTAAACTACGGACATACGTTTGCACATGTCATTGAAAATCAGACCAATTACAGTACATATTTACACGGGGAAGCCGTTGCCATTGGTATGGTCATGGCAAATACACTTTCTCAAAAACTTGGTCTTTTAAGTGATGAAGAAGCAGGGCGCATCAAGACTCTTTTAGAGCGTTACGCACTACCCATTCACTATAAAATCGACTCACTTGAACTCTTTTACGATTCTTTCTTTTTAGATAAAAAAAGTGCTAATGATAAAATAACCTTTATTTTAGCCGAGGGCATTGGTGGCAATGATATGCGCAATGACATCCCAAAAGAAGTTGTGTTAGAAGCACTAGGAGATGCCAATGTTTAAAAACATTCTTTGGCTCGTTTTTGTTACATGTAATCTTCTCTTAGCGGCTGAAACAACGGCTACAACCAAACTTGAAGATTCCATCAAAATAGATTCTATTCGTCAAAAAATTGTAGCCATTGATGAATCCATTCAGGACAACTTGTGGTTTAAGCGTTATGGCAACTATTTAAGTTACCAAAAATTGATTGAAGAACTTTCAACTGTAGATGCTGAACTCAAAAAAGTTAAAAATGCAAAAGACAAAATCACGATTGAAAAACGCGAAAGACTGGCAAGTAAGCAAGAATCTCTCGAAAAACAGATTGAACTTTTACAAGAGTTTAAAAACTCTCCCTTTAGCAGGATGGTTGAGTCAACAGAGCTAGAGAGTTACCCCAAAATCACCAATCCGTTGGCAATTATTTCAGCACTTTCCTACATTAAAAAAATTAAACAAGACAGTATGGATTATAAAGCTCGTATTGATCGTTTAGATTTTTTAGTCGTTAAACTCAAAGAAAAGCTCTCACTTGTTGAAGAAATTTATCAAATCGAGTCAATCATTACCAACGAAGACATGGTCTATGAAGCACAAAAAGAGCTTAACGCGTTTATAGCAGCACAAGAAATCGCCAATACCAGTTACTCTTTACATGTTAAGAAAGTAGAAGAAGCAACCATTCGTGTTACGCAAGACATTACACTCCAAGTCAAACGCGCTTTTAATATTGGTATTTTTATTGTTGTTGTTATTGTTTTCTCACTTTTGCTCAAATTTGTTGCAAAACGCTATATTAAGGACAATGAACGCTTTTATACCGCCAATAAAATCATCAATTTTGCCAACGTAACACTCATTTTACTGATCTTACTTTTCTCCTACATTGAGAATGTTTCATACCTTGTCACCGTTTTAGGATTTGCTTCTGCGGGTATTGCCATTGCGATGAAAGACTGGTTTATGAGCATTTTAGGCTGGTTGGTCATCGTTTTTGGTGGTAGTTTCCACGTTGGCGACCGCATAAAAGTAAGAAAAGATGGACTCTCTTATGTAGGTGACATTATCGATATTTCACTCCTTCGTATTACAATTTTTGAAGACATTACCTTAACCAGTTATGTTGAAAACAGACGTTCTGGACGTGTTATTTTCATTCCCAACAATTATATTTTTACAACACTCATTTCAAATTATACGCATAGCACTATTCGTACGGTTTGGGACGGTATTGATATTTTTATTACATTTGAATCTAACCATAAAAAAGCCGTTCATATTATTAGAGAAATTACCAAAAAATATGCCAAAGGCTACACCGATATCGCGCGTAAACAACTCAACCTCTTACGCAATCAATACAGCCTTAAAAACACCAACATTGAACCACGCATCTACTCATTTATCGAACCACAGGGTATGTGCATTAGTACATGGTATATGACAAACTCTTATGCTGCATTGACGCTTCGTAGTACGATTTGTAGCGAAATTATTGATGCTATCAATAAAGAAGATGACATTGTTATTGCCTACCATACGCAAAATATCAATCTTGGTCAACAACAAAGACCTCCTTTTCCACCCGATGAACTAAAGAGTCCTGATGAAAAAAGTCTTTTTTAAAACATTTGGTTGTCGTACCAATATCTACGATACCCAAGTCATGATGGAAAATCTCAAAGATTTTGAAGTCACGGAAGAGGAAAAAGAAGCAGACATTATCGTTGTAAACTCCTGTACCGTCACCAATGGTGCGGACACAGGGGTAAGAAGCTACATTAACCACGCGACCAAAGAGGGCAAAAAAGTCATCATTGCAGGGTGTGGAGCCATGAGCAAAGGGGAGAGCCTTTTTAGTCAAAAAAAGGTTTTTGGAGTCATGGGTCACTCGGAAAAAGTCCAGATCAATACGCTTTTAAAACAAGAAATACCTTTTTATCAAATCGGCGATCTCACATCCTTGGATGAGACCATCGTACACGAGTACACTGGCAAAACCAAAGCTTTCATCAAAATTCAAGAAGGGTGCAATTTTAGGTGTAGTTATTGCATCATTCCCTATGTCAGAGGCAATGCACGAAGCCAAGATGAGAACAAAATCATCACACAAGTGGAAAAACTAGCCCTCAATGGCTATGGCGAGTTTGTGCTTACAGGTACAAACATCGGCAGTTACGGCAAAGACAAAAACAGTTCACTGGGTAAGTTAGTACAACGCTTAGGAGCCATCAGAGGAGTACGTCGTATTCGTTTGGGAAGCATTGAACCTGTTCAGATCGATGATAGTTTCCGCGAGATTTTGGGTGAGCCATGGTTAGAGAGACATTTACATGTTGCACTTCAACATACATCAGAGCGTATGCTTGAGCTTATGAGAAGACGCAATAACGTCAAACGAGACTTGGAACTTTTCCAAGAACTCAGCGAACGAGGATTTGCGTTAGGAACCGATTACATTACAGGGCATCCTGGAGAAACTGAAGAAATTTGGCAAGAGGCGTACACAACGCTAGAGCAGTTTCCACTCACACACATCCATGCTTTTACCTACTCAAAACGCGACGGAACCCCTTCAAGTACGATGAAACCTGAGGTAAAAGGCGATGTTGCTAAAGAGCGTCATAAGAGCATTGAAGCACTTGTAGAGTCGAAAAACATTACTTTTAGACAAAAAAATAATGCAATACCTTTAAATGTCTTGGTCGAAGAGCACAAAGACGACCACTACATCGGATACGACCAATTCTTCAACAAAGTCATCATTCAAAGTGAACGTGACCTGCTCAAAGAGTGGGTAACCATCGAAAAGTACGAAATCAAACAGGAGGCAAACTATGCGCGTTTTTAAATCCCAAAAACTCATGCTCGCCTTAATGGCACTGAGTATCTTTGCAGTACTACTTGCTTTTGGGTATTTGCGTATATCTCCTAAAATCATTGATTTGCCGACCTATCATGCACTTTTAGAAAGCGGTAGCATCAAAAAAGCGAAAGTGGAAGACAACGAAGTGCTTCTTTATGGGCTCAATGACCATTTTGTCATCATTAAAGATGGCATTGACATTGGTGAGCTTCTTAAGAAAGTACCTATTGAAGTTCAAAAGTCTAGCCCATTTTTTGAAGACCTTATCATTTTAGGAATGCTGGGGAGTCTGCTTTTTGCTCTGCTCATTTATGCACGCAAAAAACGCGCTGAAGATGTTAAAAAAGAGCAAGAAACCAGCCAAAAAGCTTATGCGAGTTACGATCCTTTTATGAGTAGCATCATTCGCCCTGTGCGCGCACAAGTCAGTTTTCGTGATGTTGCAGGCATCAAAGATGTCAAAGAAGAACTTGAAGAGATCGTTGATTTTCTCAAAAACCCTGCACGATATAAACGCTATGGTATTACCTTACCCAAAGGAGTCCTTCTTGTAGGCCCTCCAGGGGTCGGTAAAACGATGATCGCTAAGGCAGTAGCAGGTGAGGCGAGTGTGCCTTTCTTTTACCAAAGCGGTGCGACCTTTGTGCAGATTTACGTGGGCATGGGTGCAAAGAGAGTTAAAGAGCTTTTTTCCCAGGCCAAAGCCCATGCGCCTTCCATCATCTTTATCGACGAAATTGATGCCGTAGGACGTGCTCGTGGTGGTATGCGAAATGACGAGCGTGAATCAACGCTTAACCAACTTCTCACCGAAATGGACGGCTTTGAAGATAGCAGTGGCGTTATCGTCATCGCCGCAACCAACAAAATCGATATCATTGATGAAGCACTTCTTCGTTCAGGTCGTTTTGATAGACGCATCTTCATCCCACTTCCCGATAAAAATGACCGCTTAGAGATTTTAAAAACCTATATGCGCAACAAACCTACCGAAGTTAATTTGGATGAACTTGCGAACATGAGTGTGGGCTTTAGTGGTGCAGCGCTTGCAACATTTGTCAACGAAGCCGCCATCAACGCACTTCGCCGTGGTTCGACCATTCTTGAACTTAGCGATTTTACAGCCGTACGCCAAAAAGTGTTAATGGGTAAGAAAAAAGTACTCAGCTTCTCCGATGAAGAGAAAAAAATCCAAGCGCTTTATCAAGCCGCAAAAGCGCTGTGTGCGTATTGGTTCGAGATAGACTTCGACAAAATCAGCATCGTCAATGACCGACTCAAAGACATCGACCGAGAAATTGAGTCTAAAACCCAAATGCTCTCCAAAATCAAAGTTTACCTCGCGGGCATGGTAGCCACCAAGATCGCTTACAATGAAAAATTTACCAATGCCACTGAAGACCTTAGCCGTGCAACTGCCATAGCAAAAGAGATGGTCGAAGTGTACGGCATGGGTGAAAAACTCATTCCTTATGAGAGTGACATACTCTTCATCTTGGAGAACGCACAAACAGAACTTGAACATTTTTTAGAGGGCATGAACACCGTACTTGCCAAAATCTCCGATGAGCTCTATACCGTTGAGAGTATCTCAAAAGTCCGTCTTAAAGCCATCATCGATGAAGTTCTTTAGTGGTTTTTGCCTTGCAAACGAGCAAGAACTCTTTACTCCCTATCTAAAACCAAGCGATTTCACCGTCGCTGGCTTTAGTTATGGAGCCATAAAAGCCCTAGAATACGCCCTTACGTGTAAAGAGCGCATCGACACACTACAACTCTTTTCACCTGCCTTTTTCCAAGATAAAGACGCCAAATTTAAAAAGCTTCAAACGCTATCATTTTCAAAAAGCAAAGACACTTATACACAAAATTTTATGCAAAATATTGTGTATCCATCCATGTTTGACATGCAACCATTTTTTCAAAAAGGAACTCTTGAAGAGCTGGGTGAGCTTTTGAACTACACATGGGATGAAGAACATTTACGCTCTTTGCAAGAGAGAGGCGTGAACATCGAAGTCTATGTAGGCGAATGTGACACTATCATCAACGCGATAAGCGTAAAAGATTTTTTCATACCTTTTGCAAGCGTTTACTACCTCAAACGAGTAGGGCATATTTTAAAATGATGCAATGTTTAGATGAAGCATCCGTTTTAAAACGCTTACATGAGCCTTCCCCTCGTGCTTTTTTCCTTCTGTTCTACACCACCCAATGCAGTCAATGCAAAATCGCCCACGCAAGAGTAGAGCGCGTCATGCAAAATGGTATCTTTGAAGTGGACTTTTTTACATGTAATCTTGATGTTGCCCCCAAGGTGAGTGAACATTATGGTATTCGCTCTGTGCCTGTGTGTATGACTTACAACCAACAAGGCGAGCAACAAAGGGTTGAATATGGTTTAAAATCCGAAGCCGTTTATGAGAGTATGGTACTAGGTGTCAATACACAAACAGGTGATCCTAAATCACGGTTGTTGGGGTTTTGATGCTTTAACATTAAATGAAAAAAGTCAAGCCCTGACCTCTATTTTTTTGGCTTATTCTGATTGATTAATTATATATGGAGTTTTAAAAAATGAAAAAATTATTGTTTATGATGCTGATAAGCTTGGAAGTCTTTGCAGGTACACCACTGTGCGATTCTGGCAAAGTCATTAAACTGCTCAGTGATGATAACGTCGGCAATCGCCATCAACGCTTTATCGTCAAGTTATCGTCGGGAAAAACGCTGTTAATCGCACACAACATAGACCTTGCGCCCAAAGTAACTACGTTGCAAGAGGGTGGAGTAGTGAAATTTTGTGGTGATTTGGAAACAAACGATAAAGGTGGCGTAGTACACTGGACACACCGTGACCCACACAATAAACACGTTGCTGGCTACTTAGAATATAATGGGCAGAAATACGAGTAATCCATATCAGATTAAAATAGGGAAGAATATGTGTCTTTACAATAAATCGAAAATGATACTGAGAAAAACAGAATGGGTTATACTTGATAAAAAAAATACACCAAATGGATTGATTGATAACATCGTTGATAAGAGTTTTTATCAGCGAATCATTGATCCAATTAAATTAATGAAGAAAGCAGCAAATGAAATTTGGGAAAGAACGTCATTATGGTTTTTCATTTTTTTCATCATTTTAGTTCTGTTACTTATTTTTTATGCGCAATTGAATAAATACTTTTCTTCCACTATGCTTTATGAAATCGGAACTATTCGTAATTATGCACCTCTAATTATTTATTTTTTAACCATCTTAATTACTTATTTTTTATTTGCATTCCGTATGCCGTCCATTACAAGAGAGACATTTGTCAATGAAAAAAATATTAACAAGATTATTTTAAATATCCAGCATGATATTATCAATGAAAAAGAGGCTGATCTTATAGAAAAAAACTTGTCTGATTTAGCAGAGTCTGCAAAACGTAGAAAAATACTGATTCGACTTGTTACCATTGCCGCAATTACTTACATGTTTAGACAAGGGAATGAATGGTTTGGAAGCAGTACAATACTAACTTTTATAGTTGCAGTTTTTTTTGAAATGTATGCGTTAGGAAGTAAAGCTATTTTTGCAAATGCAAAATATGCTGTTCGAGAAATATCACTCCAATACAGTAATGCAAAAAACAATTTACAATTATCAATCGAGAATATAGACTCGCATGCTTCTTAATACCCTGAAAATCAAAAAAAGAAAAGAGGTGAGAGGCTACTCTTTTAATGGAAATATTTAAAAGTAGCTTATCTCACTCAAACCAACCCCTCGAAATCAACTCATAAGATTTTATTCTATCCTCTGGATTATAGATCATGGAGTTTATCATCACTTCATTGGCTCCTGTTCTCTGGGCAAGGCTTTCAAGTTTTTCTTTAACAAATGCGGGTGTTCCCCAGATGGACTCCCTTGTTTTATGTCTTATACTGGTTTCTTCCCACTTTTCCCATAAACGACTCATATCGTTTGTGGGTTTGCATAACGGGCTATTATCACCACGTTGGAGATGGAGAAACTTTTGAAGTTCTGTTGTTGCTAGGTATTGGGCTTGTTCCATTGTTTCGGCACAAACGACATTGATGCAGATGATCATATAAGGCTCTTTTAATTGCGCAGAGGGCTTAAAATTGGCACGGTAGAGTTTTATGGCATCTTCCATATCATCTGGGGCGAAGTGTGAGGCAAACGCAAAAGGCAATCCCTTTTCTGCCGCTAATTGCGCACTAAACGTGCTCGAACCAAGTAACCAGATGGGAATGTCGAGTCCATAGCCCGGAACGGCTTTGATGCCTTTTGTGCCCGATTTATCTGATAAAAAGTATTGTAATTCTTCAAGCATTCTAGGAAAGTCTGAGCCGTCATTGTTTATGTCACGTCTAAGGGCAAGCATGGTCTGTCTATCTGTCCCAGGGGCTCTTCCTAAACCCAAGTCTATTCTACTAGGATACAAAGACTCTAACGTTCCAAATTGTTCAGCGATAACGAGTGGTGCATGGTTTGGCAGCATAATCCCACCTGAGCCTATCCTGATCGTTTTAGTTTTTGCGCCAATGTAACTCAATACAACCGATGTTGCGGCACTCGCAATTCCGCTAAAATTGTGATGTTCTGCTACCCAATAACGTCTATATCCAAACGCTTCAACCTCTTGAGCTAGTTTTGTGCTGTTTTCTATGGCTTGCGCTATGGTGAAGCCTTCTCCTACAGGGATAAGATCTAAAACCGATAAAGATATTTTTTTATTTGGCATGTTTCTCTCCAGTTAAAAGCATTGTATCTAAACACTACCAACATTACCTCAACATCTAACGTTTAAAATTTCAGCTATTTTGATTTTGATGAGGGAAAGATGGTGATTTCACTTCATTGAACTCAAAATACTTTTCATGCAAAGCCATTCTGCTCTTGCTATAATGGTGTATCTCAAAAAAGTAGGGCAATGCGATGTTAGATTATCAAGCGATTCTTGACGAGATAGCGCACGAGATAAAGCCTTTTTTGAACGAAGGAAACGTCGCAGACTACATTCCTGAACTCGCCAATGTCACACCAACGCACTTTGCGATGTCGCTCATGTGTATTGATGGAAGAAGCTTTCATGTGGGAGACTATGAAAAGCGTTTTTCGATTCAGAGCATTTCCAAGCTTTTTACCCTCGCTATGGCGATGCAACTCGTCGATGAAAAGCTGTGGGAGCGCATCGGTAAAGAGCCTTCGGGTTCGGCGTTTAACTCGCTCATCCAACTCGAATACGAAAATGGCATCCCCCGCAATCCATTCATCAACGCAGGCGCACTCGTCGTTACGGACATTATTTTGACTGAACTTAAAGACGCTCATGCAAGTGTGTTGGAGTTTTTACGCATACTCACCCAAAAAGATGACATCAACTTTGACTTTCATGTCGCCAAATCAGAAGCCACCACGGGGTATCGTAACCAAGCCATGGCAAATTTTCTTAAAAGTTTTGGCAACCTTGAGCATGAACCGCACCGTGTGTTAAATGCTTACTTTCACCACTGTTCTATCGCGATGAACACCCAAGAACTCTCCCGTGCAGGACTTTTCCTTGCCAATCAAGGCATACAACCGTGGCTCAAAGAGCCTGTACTCACAGCACGCCACGTCAAACGCATCAATGCGCTCATGCTCACCTGCGGAACATACGACTCTGTGGGAGACTTTGCCTACCGAGTGGGCTTACCTGCCAAAAGTGGCGTAGGAGGAGGTATCCTAGCCTCACTCCCGAACCATTTTACTCTCTGTGTCTGGTCACCAAGACTAAACTCAAAAGGAAACTCATATGCTGGAACGAAAGCGTTAGAGCTTTTTACGACAAAAACGAAGCTTTCTATTTTTTAATCTGGATTAAACGAGAAATGCCTCACCTGAGAATGAGTGAGGCTAGAGGGATGAGAATTATTTAACTTCGTAAAACTTGAGAAGAACTTTATCGGGTAATCTTGTTGCGTAACAAATAAAGATTGATTTTTCCATCCATTTATATTTTTCATTATATGTTTCAAATGTCGGAATAGTAGCGAAATAAACAAATTTTGGATCGACAATTTTACCTTGAGAAGCTTGTTTTGCAGCTTCGGGGTCACTGATTCTTCTCATGCCTGCATTGTTTATATAAATTGTATTGCCATCATCTAATTTAATAGCATATCGTGCGACAAGTTCCGTAAAACCATCTGGTCGTATTACCTGACTGTCCACACCAAAAGGAAGTACTTCACCCGTAATCTTACCCGTTACTTTGCCACTTGTAATTAAAATCATCTGTCTTCTGCCATGCTCAGCATCCTGACCTACCACTAAAGGTTTATCAACTTGGATATCAATACTAAAAACCTCTTCGAGTGTTGGAGCTTTAATGTCTTTTGATGTTATATCAGAAGCATTTAAACTAAGACCTAAGAACAAAGATACTGCCGCCGCGAAAAAGTAAAGCTTTTTCATCACAACTCCTTAATAAAATATAATATTTTTTTATTACAAATTAAATTTTAGTATTGTGGCGTGAGATAGTATGTGATATTTTGTAAAACTCTCTTGTTTTGAAGATACTAGGAGTAGGAACTAAACTTTTAAGTCTATTTCTTTCATATTATCAATCCACCAAAACAATTCCTACACCCTCCAACAAAGCCAGTGCTTCAAATCGACTAAAAATGGCGCCTTTTAGATGATTGGTGCGTAGGTCTATGTGGGTGTTGGAAGCGTTGGTGAAGTTGGCGTTTTCCAGATGTGTGTCGCTAAAGAGGGCACCTTTGAAGTCGGTGGCGGTGAAGTTGGCATTGTGGAGCAGGGAAGAGCGAAAGTCAACCTCTTTGGCACGGCACTCGCGCATCACTACGCTTTCCATTAGAAGTCCAAAAAAATTACTGTCATCTAAAATACACTCTTTAAAGCTGAGCGGTAAAGGGTTTAGCAGGCTTTTCCAGTTACACATACACCAGTCTATGCCGTTCATCTTGCACGAGGTAAAATCCGTATGGCTAAATCTGCTATCGGTGAGTTTCATGACGCTCAGATTGCAATTTTCAAAGTGACAGTCTATGAACCGACACGCATAAAAGAAGGTCTCGCTAAAATCACACGATACAAACGTGCACTCTTCAAATTCCGCTTTATTTAAACGTGTACCGTGCAGATCAACACCTTCAAATCGCTCGGCGAAGCAGTCTAGGTTATCGACTATTTTTATCTTATTCATACACGCTCCCATGGCATCTCAAACAATTTCTATCGCTTTTACAGGTCAGAATTTTAGCGGATCCTTGATTAAAACTTTTTGCACTTGCCCATCTTTCCTTGCGTAAATATTTTTTGTTTTAGAGAACTTCGATATTACTTTTGATAGAATGCCCGATGATGAAGCATGGATCAAAGGGAAACGTGAATGGATAGAAATCGAAGACTTGTCAATTATTCGCTTATAGCACTGGTTGGTACGGGTGCGTATTTTAGTATTGACACCATGTTCAAATCCCTAGAACCGCCGAAAAAGGCAAGGCTTGATGCAGCAACTTTTATCGATGCAGAGTCTCTTCCTCTCAATGAAGTTTCTTTTTTTACATGGCAAAAAAAACCGCTTTTTGTGCTTAAAAAAGACGCCTCTCTTATACATGATGCCAAACGCGATGTGTTGATTGGGGAGTATTATTACACTATTATGGTGGGGATATGTACCCATTTAGGATGTATTCCTAAGTATGAAACACCCTCTAAAATGTTTGTCTGTCCATGTCATAGCGGACACTTTGACTACAATGGCAATCCCATCAAAGGCCCTGTTACTAAAGCACTCTTGATTCCCCCTTTTAAAATACAAAATCAAACTATCATTGTGGGTGAAGTGGGTGAAGCGTATTTAAACCTTATGGAGAGTAGCAAAGCATGAATCTCAAAATAAACAACTTTAATCTTTTGCTTTACACCGGGACGATTATGCTGGTGCTGTGTATTTTAATGCTTGTATCAGGCGTTTTTCTAGCGATGCATTACAAGCCCGATTTTGAGCTTGCCTTTGGCAGTGTCAGCAATACCATCATGAATGAAGTTGCCTACGGCTGGCTGTGGCGTAAAATTCATGCCATGGGTTCGACTTTTTTGTTTTTGTTGCTTTATATCCATATGTTGGGCATGCTCTATTTTGGCTTTTACAAACATGGCAAAACAAAGTATTGGTTCAATGGTATGGCGCTTTATTTTTGCTTTATGGTCATCGGATTTACGGGCTATGTACTGCCTATGGGGCAGATGAGCTATTGGGCAGTGCAAGTCATCACCAGTTTACTTGCGTATATCCCAGGGGCAGGTGAAGACATCATGCTATGGGTTAGAGGTGATTTTAGTGTCAGTGAGATAACGTTACTTCGCTTTTATGCTTTACACATCGTGGTCATGCCTTTGTGTATTGTTTCTATCGTCCTTTTTCATGCAGATTTTTTCAAATGGCACGCTACGCATAAACTCTCCCTAACACGTAAAGGGTTGCACATCAGTAAAGAGGATCGTTTTAGTAAAACCCTTCATGCGGACGCTAAAGCACCCAAACCATTTTTCTCCAACGCTGTTTTAAAGCCTCTTTTAGCGTGTTCTTTGTTTTTAGCACTCTTTTTTTACTGTGTCTTTTTTCACGACTATCTCGCACTAGATGCACTTAACGCGACCCCTGCCAATCCTAGTGACACGCCTGCTCATATCTATCCTGAGTGGTATTTTTTGTGGATGCTTCAATTGCTTAAAAGTTTTTTCTTTGATATTGGCATGATAAAAGGCTCGTATATCGGGATGGCTTCGCTTGTAGTCGTCAATGGAGGGTTACTCTTAATGCCTCTGCTTGATAAAAATCCACGTCGTATTCCCGCACATCAGCGTCCTTACTTTTTCGGGTGGTTTTGGGCATTGGTAGTGTGTTTGGTGGCATTAAGCATTTTAGGAAAACTACCAAGCACTTCACTGACATTGTGGATGGGGCTGTTCTTTTCTTCTGTGTTGTTAGGGCTATTTTTTGTATTGCCTTTCTTATCTCAAAAGGAATCCCATGCCAAATCTTAAAATTTTTGCCACGGTAGTTTTTATGGTTACAGTTCTTGTTATGGGACTTGAATACTTACCAAAGTTTTACGCCCAACCCACATCTGTTGTAGCTACAACACAAACGATAGAAGATAAAACGGCTCTTGAAAGTCCTGAAAACAGGGAAGCAAAAGTGCTTCAAGCCAAAGAAGAAAGCAAACAAACACACATCGGTTATACGGTAGTAGGGTATTTTCTCTTGCTTTCAGTGTTGTTGTACATTAAAATTCTTATGCAACGCACGCAAAGGGTAGAGTAAAAGCTATTGTTGCTTTTTCCCATCTAAAATAACATCGATCACCATCGCGAAAACACCAATCACAATAAGTGTAAATGCCCATGAAAAACTTTTCGTAAGAACATACCCTACGATCAGAATGGCAAGTGCGGTAGGAACTTCATTGTAGGCACGAAAGAATTTTCCATCTTTGGTACACGTGCCTTCTGCCAACGCTAAACGGTACTTTTCAAGCGAAAATGAGTAGAGTGTAAGTATGATAAGCACGGTAAATTTAGCATAAATCCATCCACCACTTGAGAGGAGTTGATTATCAAGGTGAATCATCGTTAAACCACTCACCAATGTCGCCCAAAATGCTGGAAGTCCAATGTATTTGTAAAGTTTATATTCTTGAATTTTTGCTACTTCAACAAACTCTTTTTTTTGCGCGTACTCAACATGGTACACGAAAAGCCTTGGAAGGTAAAATAACATCGCCATCCACGACATCAACGCCACAATATGAAATGCTAACACCCACTTATAGTACTCCAACGCCTATCCTTTTCATTTTACATGATGCTTATTATACATGAAAGATATAGAGCTAAAACTTTGAAGTCCATTCTTTGGCATCTTTTGTAAACTGTTCGTGTAATATGGGTTACTGAACGACATAATCGTATCGGTACGTTGGGTTTGGTCGTCCTGGACTTAAGCATTGGATTGATTCTGGTGTTTGCATGATAACATTATTGCTACAGAGTGTAGAAACGACTTCTTTTACGGTACGCTCTAATTCCTCTGGCGACATTTCAACACGCGCATTCAAAATCATTTTTGCCTGATTTCCTATACCTGCACTGCCTCGTATGCTCAAAGATTCTTTTTTCCCTGTTAGATTACCAATAACATACTGGTCTTCTGTTTCAATCAACACTTTGACATGTCCAACTGCTAATGTTGAAGCATCGAAACGCTGAGCCAATGCTTCCAAGACTTTCAGGGCAAAACTGTCCCAGTCAATAGCGTGACCTTGGAGCGATACGGTCATATTAAGCCACCCCAACACCGCCTCTCCTTGTGCATAAATATCATAGTCCACTTCTGTCAAATGCGTTCCCACATCAAGACAACTCTTTGCTTCATTAAGCCATACGTCCAAGCCTTCGTCTCGTTGAGCACTTAAGGCAAAAACTTTAGCAAAAGCCCACGTGTCGGATACTTTCTTCTTTAATACTTCCAATGCATTTGATGAGAGCACATCTGTTTTAGTGATGACGATCATGTCAGCTTCATCAAGCTGTTTTTTCACAATATACGCAGCACTTGGATGCAACCCTGATGTGCCTCCATCAAGAATATCCTGCAATCTTGCTGGGTCAACGAGCACAGTAAGCGGAGATAGTATGAGTTCATTCTTAAACGTTTGTTTCAAAGGTTGCATAATTGTTGCAGAAAGATCCGTACAGCTTCCCACAGGCTCTGCGATGATGATATCCACATCGTTTTGCACTCGTAAATAAGTAATAGCATCGGTAAAACCATTGAAATTACAGCAAAAGCAACTTCCACTCACTTCAACAACGCTACCACCTGAGCGTTGAAGAAAGGCGGTATCTACCAGCGAAGATGCTTGATCGTTTGTGATAAGCCCAACCCGTTTTCCTTGCTCAATCAGCTTTCGTGCTGATTCTAAAAGTAGGGTCGTTTTACCAGCACCAAGAAATCCGCCAACTAAAATCATGCGCGTTTTCATGTATGTTCCTTTTGTTTAGTTGCAATCACATTTTTCATGTTTACGATTCATCAAGGGTTCAATAAAATGTGTAAATAAAACCCCTGCCATCATCCCGCCAAGTACGGGAGAAAACATATATACAAAGAAGAAACCACCACACTGATCGGGGAAGGCTGCATTATCCCATCCAAACATCCAAGCTACCATTCTAGGGCTAAAATCCCTTGCAGGGTTCAGTCCAGCTTGTGTCAAAGGCGCTATAAGACAAATAATTGATGTGACAGTTAATCCTATAAATAAGGGAGCTATGTTGTCATTAGGGCGTCCTAAATTACAACTTTCTGTTAAGAAAAAGACAATGAGTACCAATAAAAATGTGCCAAAACCTTCCGCAAACATCGCCAATGGCAAAGACACAACCGTCGTAGCATTTGCCAGATGATAGTATTCGCCAAACATTTTCGCTACATTCATGGATTCTGACGTACCGCGGATGATGTGGTTTGTATTTTCAAACGCTACGATGGAAGGATTAAATAACAGATAGACCATCATGCCTGCAAGAAAAGCTCCAGCGAACTGTCCTATGAGATAAACAGGCATTTTTTTGATGGTCATTCTTTGACTGATGACCATTGCCAAAGTAACGGCTGGATTGAGATGTGCACACGATAGATGTCTCGCGGCATATATGGAAAGACTTACACCAATGCCCCAAATAAGGGCTATTTGAAACAACCCTTGATGAACATTAAACAAAACAGAAACGGCTACAGAGCCACATCCAAACAAAACCATAATAAACGTTCCCAACAATTCACCTATAAATTCACGTTGATAGTGCATAATGACTAACCTTTTCTCGTTATGTTTTCAAAACCTTTGAAATATGTAAAACAATCATATCTGTTATTTATAGCATAAAAATAGCAATATTAAACGTTTAAATGTAACGCCATCCACGCTTGAGGATTCATGCCATACCACTTCTTAAAAGCCCGTAAATAAGGGCTTGGTTCGGCATACCCCAAGTAAGAAGCGATGGTGGGTGTACTCAGTCCTTTTTCCAGATAGTGCGTTGCTAGTTTCTGGCGAACTTCTCCTAAAAGCACTACAAAACTACTGTTCTCTTCTTTGAGCTTTTTTTGAAGTGTACGTGGGTGCATTCCCACTTTTTGTGCCACGCTTTGCAGCGATACATCAAGCTCACCTGTACCTATAAGAATGCATCCTTTGACGTGTTCACTCAAACTTCCATGCACACTAAGCCCCAAACTCTGTTCTGCCTCTTTTTCAAACACACTGAGCAAATAAGGATTTTCATAACTTGTTTTTGTTGCCAGTTGCGCTTTGTCGAAGAAGATGGCATTTTCAGTCTCATCAAAGTAGATATGCTCTCCAAAAACTCCTTTGTAGGCATTGACATGTAACGGCTTTGAATGCCTAAAGGTTGTGCGTTTTGGAAAGATGGGGTGGGGAATGATTTTATTCAGAAGGTTAAGCAGTGCGCTTAGGTGGATCTCAGCACTGTACTTTTCAAGGTGAGCGACTTCATCTTCTTTTTGAATAATGATGGTGAGTTTACACTCTGTTGCTTCAAAGATGGGCTTGAGCGTTTTGCCAACCAAAGGATAATAACGACACAATTTAATGATGGCATCTTCAACATTGCTTGAATGCAACATCAAATAGCCTAAAACACCAAGGTTGTTTGGCGTAACGGATGCTGCGAATTTGAATAAAAGCGAAGCATCTCCCGAAATAGATATCGCTTCATCAATAAGTTCACTCACATAATGCGCTGGAATTTTGACGCCTTTTTGCTGTACCATTTCCATGGTTATGTCACGTTGAGCCATAAAAGAGGAGGCATCAAACAGATAGTTTTTTTGTAAATACAAAAGAATAAATAAAAATGCTTCTGCTGGAGCTTCTTTAGAATGAGTCAGTCGCAAAATGTCACACCTTGAGTCGTAAAATGTCATGAAATAATCGTGTTTGAATTATATACTAGCGTTTATTAAGACACATTGAGGAAGCCACTATGAACACTTACAGCATCGTACTCGCATTTCATGTTATTTCTATTGCAACATGGATGCTTATGCTTATCTACCTACCCAAACTCTTTGTTTATCATATTAACGCGCCAACAGCGGCAAAAGAGGTAATCGCTTTACAAGAAGCCAATCTTTTCAAAATAGGCACAGTTGCGATGATTTTTTCCATCAAATTTGGGCTTATATTGCTTTATCTTAATCCGCATCTATTGAACAGTGGAGGGTGGTTACATCTAAAGCTCACCTTGGTTGGTTGTTTGGTTCTTTTTCACGTTACATGTAAAAAATTGATAATGCAACTTAGCCTACAAGACAAAGAGCCAAATCTACGTTTCTTCAAACTTTTGAGAATGTTCCCCGAAATAGCCACATCCATTATTATTCTTCTTACAATTATCAAGCCATTTTAAACAATGGCTTGAAACTCCATTGACAAATCAAGCCAAAAAATGTACTATTTTAAAAATGAATGACCGTCAGTCATTTAAGGAGTACCATGGCACGAATAATTGATAAAGAAGAAAAGAGGTGCGACATCGCACTTTCTGCAATTGAACTTTTTTGTGAAAAAGGCATACAGCAAACAAGTATCGATGAAATTGCAAAAAGTGCAGGGGTAGCCAAAGGTACAATCTATCTTTACTTTAAAAATAAAGAAGAGATTGTCTTTGCAATTTGGGATATCATTGCAGGACGTCATCGTAATGCATTCGAAAAACGCGTCAAAACAAATATGAGGGCTAAAGATAAAATTTTAGAATTTTACAACTTTAGTGAGTGTGAAGAAGAGCAGAATAAAGAGCAAGTTCTTAAACTCTATCAACACTTTGTAAGTTCCATGCTTATCGACAAAACAGGGCTTTATACAACTTATTTTGAAAGCTTTTTTCAAGAAGATTATGATTTTATCACAAGCGCTTTACATGAAGGAATAGCTCGAGGTGAATTGTATGTTGACAACATTGATTTACTAACCAATACCATCATTATGCTCTTAAAAGGCGTTTTAGTCCGAGCAAAAGCCAGTAATATGGACTTTCATGAAGCTCAAACCACACTTATCAAGCACATCACTTATTTACTCGATCAATGTACAAGGAAAGAACCATGAAAAAATTAAGCCTTTTATGTATCTTTCCACTGTTTGCCTTCGCAGGAAACTTACCACAACTTTTAAATCTTGCGGAACAAAACAAACAAGTGGAAGCGTCACGCTACAGTTTAGAGGCGGCAAAAGAGCAAGAGTATGCTACGAAAAGTGGTTACATGCCAAGCCTCAGTTTAGGTGCAAATCAAACCTTCAACCAACAAGAAACAATGCTCAACCCTGATAAAAGCCGAACAGGCTCCGCTACGCTTTCATTTACACTGTATGATGGCGGAAAAAGAGAAGCCCTTTTTGACCAACAAAAAGCCCTTGTAAAGGCTGCGACATTCTCACTTGGATCCGTACAAAACAACGTTTCACTCAATGTGATTTATTACTATTACAACTACATCAGCACCCTTGCCAGTAAAGAGTCAACCGTTCAAAAAATGGAACAACTTGAAGCTGAGCGTTACCGACTTGAAAAATACCTCTCAGTAGGTAGTGCAACGGCAGATGAACTCCAAAAAATCATCTCAACCATAGAACAAACCAAAGTCGATCTTTTGACCTTAGATAACACCCTAAATAACATTTCCAATACCTTAGAATACCTTACCGGTAAAGAGGTGAGTGTAGAAGCTGGCTCATTGGTTGTATTGCAAGAAAGCAAAATAGAGGATGCAAAGCGTTTTGACATCTTAGCACTTGAAGAGAGTGTTCAAAGCTCACGTGCTGAGGCAGAAGCCGCAAAAGCTCCCTATTTACCAATCATTAAAATAGAAGACAGTTACTCACGATTCAAATACGATTACAACAATCCTGCTTTTGAATCAGATAATAACCATCAAAACACCGTTCAACTCACAATGCAATGGAAGATTTTTGACTTTGGTTCCACTTCAGCCTCAGTACAAGCTGCTCAAAAAAACTACCTTTCTAAAAGCAGTGATTTAGCGTATGAAAAACAAAAAGCAAAAGCAAGTTATAAAAGTGCTCAAAATAGTTACACAACAGCACTGGCAAAAATCGAAGCTGCTAAAGCTAAGCTCTCTGCTTCAGAGATGACGTATGAGCTTGTTAAAAAGAAATTTCAACAAGGCATCGTCAATAACGTCAGTTATCTTGATGCGTTGAGCGATAAATTTAATTCACGCTCACAACTTCAAACAGCACTTAATGAAGTTGAATACCAAAAAGCCGTTCTACTCTACGAAATGGGTAAAGAAATAAAAGGAGCCATCCAATGAAAAAAGTTTTTGTAGTCACGCTACTTATGTTCCAAGCCCTTATTGCAGGGGAAGTTTACGCAACATTTGATGTTGTAAGCGAAAAAAGCTCCGAATTAGGACTTTCTATCTCTGGTGTTGTTGGCACCTTGCAAGTTGATGTGGGTGATCGTGTTAAAAAAGGTGATTTACTCCTTGCTTTACAAAACGCACAAGAAAAAAATGAGTATGAAAGTGCTCGTAAAAATGCTGAGCATTCGCTCAAAACCTATGATAGATACGCCAAAATCTCAGATGTCATCGACAAAGAAAAAATGGAAAACTACCTTTATGACAAAGATATTCAACTCTTAAATGCACAAAATAAAGAGATTATCTTCAAAAAAACAGAACTTCGTGCACCTTATGATTTGGTAGTCACTAAAAAAAGTACTGAACTTGGAAACATCGTTCTAGGTTCGCAAACCAAACTCTTAACCGTTGAAAGTACCCGTGATGTCAAACTCGTGCTGAAATTCGATGAAAAATACTGGACTAAGGTCAAAGTAGGGCAAAAATTCACCTATAAAGTAGATGGTAGCGATAAAAAATATGAAGGTGTGATTAGCAAAATCTATCCAACCATTTTAGCAAGCACCCGCGAAATGCAAGCAGAAGTCAAAGCCGTCGATCTTATGCCAGGGCTTTTTGGCAACGGCACAATCGCTGCGGAATAACCAATGTATAAATTAGCGATCAACCGTCCCATCACGACACTGATGGGTGTTTTAACCTTTATTGTTTTTGGTTTGATGTCCTATAATACCATGCCGATCAATCTCTATCCTAACGTGGATTTTCCTATCGTTACGGTTCAAACAACATACAATGGTGCAGATCCTGCAACGGTTGAGACAAAAGTAACCGATAAAATCGAAGAGGCCGTTTCGGGCGTTGATGGCATTGATAAGCTTATGTCAACCAGTTACGAAGGCTTTAGTGTTGTTACCATTCAGTTTAAACTGACTAAAAATATTGATATCGCAACCAATGACGTGCGCGATAAAATCGGTGCGCTCAATCTTCCAACCGAAGTCGATAAACCAGTCGTTAAAAAACTGGGTGCAACGGGTGGCGTTATCAAGCTTTTCGTAGCAAGTGATGGTAAAAATGACATCGCTCTTATGCGCCTTGCCGATGAAAAGCTCAAACCAAAACTTCAGAGGGTAAAAGGTGTTGGCGAAGTCAATATCATCGGTTATCAAGACCGTGAGATTCGCATCTTTATTGACCCTTTTTTGCTTAACAAGTACAACCTAAGTGCATCTGATCTTAGTGGTATCATCTCTAAGCAGAACATCAAACAGGGTGCTGGTAAGATGGTCAATCAAAACCAAGAGATCATCATCAAAGCAGAAGGCGATGCAGCGAACATTCAAGAGATTGAAGATCTTCTTGTCAAGCCAGGTGTGCGCCTTAAAGATGTTGCAACCGTTGTTGATGGTCTGAGTGATCCTAAAAGTTTCTCTTCCTACAACGGTCAAAGAGGTGTAACGCTCGAAGTTAAAAAAATAGCCGGTGAGAATGTTCTTAACATCATCAAAGGTGTTAAAAAAATTATGCCAGACATGCAACTCCTTGCAGGCAAAAATAACGAGATCAAAATCTTGCAAGATCAGTCTGAAAAGATTATGGTCAACATCGATAATGTTCGCTTTGACCTTATCTTTGGTGCATTTTTGTCGATTATTATCGTTTTTGCTTTTTTACGTAATGCAACTGCAACCATCGTTTCAGCCCTTGCTATCCCAACGTCTGTTATTGGAACCTTTGCCATTATGAATGCCCTTGGATACGACCTTAACCGTCTAACGCTCATTGGTCTAACGCTCGCCATTGGTATTTTTATCGATGATGCGATTGTTGTTATTGAAAATATTATGAAAAAGATGGAAGAGGGGCAAAAGCCTTTTCAAGCCTCCTTTGAAGGTATCAAAGAGGTTGCATTCTCTATTCTTGCCATTTCATCAGTGCTTTTAGCCGTATTTATCCCAGTTGCGTTTATGGATGGCATCGTTGGTATGTTCTTTAACTCCTTTGCGATGACCGTAGCTTCGGGTATTGTTATCTCTTATCTTGTAGCGGTTATGTTTGTACCTTCCATTGGCGCACGTCTTTTGAGTGCAAAAGAGAGTAATTTTTATTATGCAACAGAGCCTATTTTAAAAGCGGTTGATAAAGCCTATGTTTCAATTTTAAAACCACTTATCCGTTTTAAAACGATTACTGTTTTAGTAACATTTGGACTTTTATTTGTATCTATGACACTTAAAGTGGGTATGGACTTTCTACCGATGCAAGACAATAGTGAATTTCAAGTGACCATTAAAGGCCCTGTTGGGATCAATTTAGAAACTATGAAACAAAAGGTCATTCCTGTTGATGAAATGCTCAAGGGTGATCCATCGATTTCGTATTCTATTATCTCTATTGGGTATGACTCAGCACAAAGCCTTCACAAAGCACGTATTTACGTTAAGCTAAAATCTCTTAAAGAGCGCACTATTTCACAGCTTAAAATCATCGAAAACTACCGCGAAAAGATGAAAAATCTTGAAGGTCTTACTATCTCTGTTGAAAAAGTCGATGATTTTGATACGGGAGATACAACAGCAGCGCTTCAAGTCGTTATTACCGGCGATAAATTTGACGTCTTAGATGATACTTCGACTAAACTCATGGAGTTTTTGAAATCTAACAAAGGCATCGTTGATATCGATAGAGACTACGAAAGTGGTAAACCAGAGATGCGCATCAGCATTCTTCGTGAAAATGCCCAACGAGTAGGGGTAAGTGTTAAAGAGATTGCCGCAGTTCTGGGCTCTGCTTACTCAAGCGATAGCGCTATTTCATACTATGAAGACAATGGTAAGCAATTTGACATCACCATTCGCTTTAGAGATGACTTTAGAATGTCATTGGAAGATCTAAAAAAACTACAAGTTAAGAACTCTAATGGTGAATTTGTGGCACTTGAAGGCTTAATTGCATTTGAAGAAACACTAGGAACTGCCTCTATTAACCGTTTCGATCGTGAACGTAAAATCTTAGTAACGGCGGGTACTTCTGGTATATCCTTGGATAAAGTTGTTGTTCTTGTTGAAGATAAGATGAAAGAGATCCTTCCTGAAGGATACCACTACCGTTTTACAGGCGATGTTGAAAATATGAGCGATACAGGAAAAGCCTTTGGTGCAGCGGTTCTTCTTGCTGTTATCTTAATCTACTTGATTCTTGCAGCACTGTATGAGTCACTCATTCAACCGTTCATCATCATGATTTCTATGCCTCTTTCGTTAACAGGTATTATGGTAGCGTTGTATCTGACGAACAATACGTTTAGTTTGTTTGTTATGATCGGTATTATTCTGCTTCTGGGAATGGTTGGTAAAAACGCCATCTTGGTTGTTGACTTTGCGAACCGTGCAATTAAAGAGGGGAAAAGCATCGACAATGCACTTCTTGAAGCGGGAGAAAAACGTCTACGACCGATTTTAATGACGACCTTTGCGATGATAGGTGCCATGATGCCTCTAGCCTTTGGTAGTGGAGCAGGGCACGAAGCCAACGCTCCTATGGCACTTGCCATCATCGGCGGACTTTTAAGCTCGACTGTTCTAACGTTGCTCGTTGTTCCTGCTATTTATAAGTTTATGTATCCGATGGACAGCTGGCTACGTAAATGGTACGAAAAAGGAACTGTTAAGTAAGCTTTACATGTAAAGGGTATTTTTTGAAATATCCTTTACAAATCCTTCGCTCCATCACTCCAAAATCCTTCTTTTAAGTCTATACTCCAACATTTAGGTACATTTTTTGCTTGTACTATATCTTGATTTCCAGATCCCAATTGATGCTGGATTTCTATGGTAGGTGAAAGGTTCTCTTCTGTGAGTTTAGGAAAGAGCGATGCTCTTTGAAAATGTGAAAGTCATTTGAAATGATTTCACGCAAAATTCCGTTGTTGCGGATATGTAAATGCTTTAAGGACAAGTAATGAAAAAAATCGTATGTCTCGTTTCAGTAGCAGCAGTGCTAGGAATGAATGCTTATGCAAAAGACTATGTTGAAGATGTACATGGTGGCATCACACGTTCAACTGTTGATGGTGAACATAAGGCTGCTTTTAACGCTGGCTATGGCATAACAAAAACATTAGATAACAAAGTGCTCTTTGGAGTTGCTTTTAATGGTGAATACTCAAATTTATCAGACGGCTCACTTTGGGGTGCTGGAACTGATTTTAAACTAGGTTACAATGTATGGGAAAAGTTGAATGCCTATGGCATCGTTGGGGCAAAACTTCAATCTGTTGATGGAAATGCAGGCTATGGACTTGGTTATGGTTTAGGGGTTGATTATCCTATTACTAGAACTATTTCTGCTGCGGTTGAATATAAAAACTATAACATGAATGCAAGTAATATCCCAGATTATGACTATAAAACTTTAGGACTTAATCTCAAATACGCGTTCTAAAACGCATGTAGGGACATTTTTAGTCCCTACAACTTTTTTGTTACTTATTTCTTTTTCTATCTTTTTTCACTTGTTTTGCCTTCGCCTTAGCTTTGGCTTTTTGAGCATCACTCATTTTAGCTTTGTCAGAGTTCACTGCTCCAACATTCATCTGCTTTCCTTCGTAAGGTACCGTGTGTTTTTGTTGTGTCGCAAGTCCAGCAAGTTTATAGCCATTTTCCATTTTTACGCTATTGTTAAGTAATCCGCCCATAGTGTGTCCTTAATATTTTGAAATTTAATTGGAGAAAAATCGTTGAGAGGTATGTAACGATATATAGCTTATTATACTTTATACTTGCTTCAAACCATGTAAAAGTTATCTATAGTGTTATTTTTGCTTATAATTCAGCCTAATTGATTAAAATACCGCTTACTGCTTTATATGTCAAAAAAGGAAACATATGTCGGAACAAAACCTGATTACCATGCAGCAATACGCCGTAAAAAACAAAATGAGCACCTTTGCTGTTGTTAAATTGGTTAATGCTAAAAAACTTAAAACTATTAAAAAAAATATTGATGGAGAAGAGCGGGAATTTATCATCGATGAGTCTCTTCCACGCACAACAACGCTCAAAAGTGAAACTACTCTAGAACCAGAGCAGGGCACAAAAATCGACTATGAAGTCGAATTTCATAAACTCTTAGCAAAATATGTCGAAATTCAGGACAAATATACAAACTTAATAGAGAAAAACAACTGTACGATGAAGTGAATTTGAGGTTATCGATAAAGCAAGAAGAGGGCATTTAAAATGCCCTTCTTATGGTCATGAAGTCTAGTGATTTAAAATATCGAGTGTTTTTTCATACACACTGAGCTTACCAAGCTCTGTATTTAGCTCATCCGTTAATTTTGATTGTGATCTGAGCTCGCCAGAGATAAGATGACTTTTCCCTGCTAAATTTTCCATATCAGAAGAGAGGGTATTACTTTTTGAAGAAACTTCTAAAAGTCCACTGCTCACGCCACTCATCGTATTGCTAATGCTCTCAACGGCTTGGATGATAGTACTCACCGATACATTGGTCTCAGAAAGACTTTTTTGAGTTCGCTCAGCAAGCTTGCGTACTTCATCGGCAACGACAGCAAAACCGCGCCCATGTTCCCCTGCGCGTGCCGCTTCAATGGCAGCATTGAGTGCCAGTAAATTGGTCTGATCAGCAATATCAGAGATAACACTTAAAACCATACGAATGTCACGAACATTGTTGGTAAGATTATCAACTTCAATGGAAAGGCTGGCATTGTCTGCACTGCCTTTTTCCATGCTTGATGAAAAGACTACAAACTCTTTTTCAACAGAAGAGAGTTGTGTTTCAATCGCATCTATAGCACTTACAGCATTTTGGAGTGTTCCACCAATCGTTTGCAGAACTGGCATACTCGATTTCATTTGATTGAGCATCGCTTTGTTAATGTTGTTAATCATCGTTTGACGATTGATTTTTCTTAAAAGAAAATAGCTTTTAAACCCTGCATATTTTTGCACAAAATGATCAACATATTCACCTTCAAATTTATCTGATTCTTCTACACGATAAAAAAAGATTGCTGTTAATGTTTGATTGATATTGACACCTAAGAGTTCACCAAATGTAGAAAAGCCAACGACAGGTACACCTTCAAATGCTTTTAAACGATTAATCTCACCAGCATTGCATAAACGCCTTAAAATACAATCGTTAAAAATAGCACCTAAAGCTTTGCGTGGTTTATTACGACTAAATTGTTCAAAATCATGCGTTGTTGTTTGCACAAAATCTGTTTTTTCAAGCAATATAAGCTCTTCGCCGGCTTCTAAATCGCAGTAAAAATGAAGAACATTACCGGTTGTGTCAACAGAAGCAATAGAACGAATGTAAATTTCATCATTAATTGCAATACCAAACGTATAATTTGCTAACTTCGTGCTTAACTCATTGGCAGAGCATCTAAAGTGGTTTGTAAGCGCTTCAATAACACCAACACTCATATTGGTCGAGCGGTCTAAAAAAGCACTGACGGTACGTTTAATTGGATCTGCCGCTAAAACAGTAAAAGAGATAGCGGTTTTTCTAAAGTTTTGACTTTTAAAAATACTAAAACGATAATGTGGTGCAAATTTTAAAAATGTAATGACCGCATGATGACGTAATGTACGCGTTCCATCGTAGATATAGGTATTTTGAAAGTCTAATTTTCCACCAGCGCTTCCGCCGGCCAAAAGACAGGGGATATTTCCCACTTGGTATGCAGCTTCCATAAAGAAGCTCTCACTGGCACTAAGCCCATCAATGAGGGTATAGCCCAAGGTATTTTGGTACTCAACTTTAAAGGGAACATGAACTTTTCTAATCTCATCCGCAATAGCGGCAGTACGCTCTGCCGCTGTTTTTTTACTCGTAGCCATATCTTCACTCTTAAGAGGAATGGATGCTACATACACATCACTTACGATAGCATGAGAGAAAAACATTAAAACGATGTTATCGCCTTCACCAGCATTCGCTTGCGAATATAAGGAGGAGAGGGGAGTTAAACCATCTAAACTACATAATTCACCTGCAGTCGTTGAAAGAATCAATGTTGCATCACTCGGAAGTGCCTGTTTGAGTTTTGAAGAGATGCATGTGAAATCAAGTGCAGGAGAGACAAAACCTAAAACAACCTTTGGGTTAAAAGGAATAGTATCAAGTCCAGCTATAATCGTTTTTTCTTGAAGATTTAACGTTACAATCGCTTGATTTAAATCTCCATTAGATACATTAAAAGCAGTTTGTTCTTGTGACTTAAAAAAACTAAACATGAAAATTCCTTATTAGAATGTTTATATAACTTATAATCTAAATAATTCATACTAACTCACTACGAATAAATATAAACTTAAAATACTTATAATAAAAAGTTTTAATATTATCAAACTTATTGGTAAGTAACAAAAAACACTTTAATGTATTTTTACCAGTAGAACTATGACCTTACCACACAAAAGAAGTTTAGATTTTACTTTTATTAATTATTGAAAACTGTAATTTTCATAATTAAATTACAGAAGCATCTTTAGAAATATTACATTAAATTCGTAGCATGAAAATAGCTACTTATAACATTTATAGTTATAGTTAAATAATACAGAAGAGCCTCAGGCTCTTCTTCAATAATAACATCATTATACCATTTTCATTGAATTTACCTCACACTTAACCCCTCATCCATATACTGAATAATCGGATAGATAAAGAACTCAATGATTTTTCTCTTTCCTACTTTAATCTCGGTAGTGACATTCATACCAGGTTCTAATCGTTTCTCTTTACCATCAACCATAATCGATGTTGATGTTGGAATCACTTTGATCTCATAGATCAGCCCTTGCTTTTCATCTTCGATGGCATCATTACCAATGCTATCTACAATACCCTCGATCAGACCATACTTTTGAAAGGTAAAGGTATCGATCTTAATGGCTGCAGGCATCTGTTTGGCAACGAAACCTATATCTTGATTGAGTACGGTTGCTTTGACGATTAATGGCGCATCATCAGGAACAAGAGAAATCAGCTTTTCAGCAGGGGTTACAACCCCTCCTTCGGTATTTACCATTAATTTAGCGACATAGCCACTTAGAGGTGCTTTAATCTGCTGTTGTCTGTTTTGGAAAGAGATGGCATTGATTTCTGATTCTAAGGCTCTGAGCTCTTTTTTCTTATCAAGGAGTTGATTAAACCATGTCGAAAGAGTCTGTTCAACATAGACTTTCTCTTCATGTTCAACCTCTTTGAGGTGTTGTTTGCTCTCATGCTCTTTATGGCGAGCCATATTAAGCTGTTCGCGAACATTATGAACACTTTTTTGGACTTCTTCATAATCATTACGTGCGATAATATCAAGCACTTTTTCCATTCTTTGAAGTCTTATTTGATCTTTGAGTAAAAGACCTTCGAGTCTTTGTACATCTGCTTTAGCACTGCTGTATTGTGCCCCTGCTTGGGATCTTTTCATCGAATATTGTGATTTAGAAGCATTCAGCGAATCACGTTGGTGAAGGTACAGATCACTTTGTTCGGCCAAAAGAGCTTGGTCGAAATATTTATACTGCGTAAAGTTTGGTTTTCTATTTTCCACTAAAGCGCTTAAGCGTTCATTTTCTAAAATATGGACTATGAGGTCTTTATCTTTCGAAGCAAGGCTTGTTTGTGTGACACTAGGATCAATTTGCATCAGTACTTGATCTTTTTCTACATGTTCGCCCTCTTTGACCAATATCTTGGCAATTACACCAGTTTCAATGGGTTGAAGTATCTTAACCTCCCCTGTAGGAACCACTTTACCCCGTGCGCTTACCACGATATCTATCGTTGCAAAGCTAAGCCACATTATTCCAAAAAAGATCACGCCAAAGATAAGCCATAAAATAGTACGGCCTAATGGATTAAGGGGTCTGTCTTCAATTTCAACCAACAGAGGCTGAAACTCATGCACATCATTGTGCTGTTTTTTCGCCTTCATGCCCTCTCCTGCTGTGTGGTTAAGAAGTGATAGTAGCCTTTAAGCACCATGAGTTCATCATGGCTACCTCGCTCTACAATATCGCCTTTATCCATCACGATGATCTCATCACAATCTCTTACAGTACTTAGTCTATGAGCGACAATAAACATTGTCCTTCCCTCTTTAATGGCTTTGAGGTTATCTTGAATGATTTTTTCAGATTCATAATCAAGAGCAGAGGTTGCTTCATCAAATATGAGAACCTTAGGATCTCCTAGAAGAGCCCTTGCAATGGCAATGCGTTGTCTCTGTCCACCAGAGAGTGATGAACCGCGTTCTCCTACAAAAGTATCATACCCTTCAGGAAGTTCTGAGATAAACTCATGTGCTCCTGCAATTTTAGAAACGGTGATTATGCGCTCCATTGAAGCGCCTGGAACCGCAAAGGCAATGTTCTCTTTAATCGTTCCACTAAAGAGATAATTCTCTTGTAAAACAACGCCGATGTTATGGCGAAGCCATGAGGGATTCATATGTCTAATGTCTACACCATCGATGTAGACTGCTCCTTCATGAGGGAGATAAAGACGCTGTAACAGTTTGGTGAGCGTACTCTTTCCACTACCACTTCGCCCTACCACACCAATGCTTTGTCCTGGGCTTACATGTAAAGAGAGTTGTTTTAAAATAAGCGGACCATCAAGGGCATAACGAAAGGCAATTTTGTCAAAGTTAACCTCCCCTTGCACTTTTGGCAAAGTAATGGCTTTATCGTTCATCTGCTCGGTGGGAGTATTCAGAATATCACCTATGCGATCCACCGAAAGCAATGCTTGTTGGAACTCATTCCAAAGTCCTACTAAACGCATGACAGGAGAGCTAAACTGACCAGCAAACATCTGAAAGGCTATAAGTTGCCCAACACTCAGTTTATTATCAATGACCAGCCCTACTCCAAAGTAAAGAATGCTGAGCGTCATCAGCTTTTGTAAAGCGCCACTGACACCGGAAAGTATATTGGAAAGATGGGCTAGATTAAAGCCAGCATTAACGTAAGCTCCTAAGTACTCTTCCCACTTCTTTTGCATACTACCTTCAATGGCTAAGGCTTTCACCGTTTGCATACCCGTGACCGATTCCACTAAATAGGCATTGGATTGTGCACCCATTTGAAACTTCGCTTCAAGACGTTTGCGAAGGTTCGGGGTCACGATGATATAGAGTGTTGCGATAATGGCAATAAAACCTAAAGAGACGAAAGAGAGTTGCACACTATAGATCATCATCATTACTACAAACACCACTGAGAAAAGCATATCTAAAAGCACGGTGACGGACTTGTTGGCGATAAACTCTCTGATCTGATCGAGTTCTCGTACACGAGCGATAATATTGCCCACTTTTCGTTTCTCAAAGTAGACCAAAGGAAGCGAGATAAGATGGCGAAACAATCTTGCTCCAAGCCTTGCATCGATCTTTGAGGTGGTATGAACAAAAATATAGTTACGTACGATGCTCAGTAAAAACTCAAAGAGAATGACCGCTCCAAAGGCGATAGCAATGACATTAAGCGTACTCATACTGTGGTGAACCAATACTTTATCAAGAACAACCTGTGTAAACAGTGGTGTAACGAGACCAAAGAGCTGCATCACAAAGGAGGCTAAAAGGACTTCACCAACAATACGTTTATAGTGTAACAGTTGATTGTAAAACCAAGCAAAGCCAAATTTGATCTGATCGGTCATGATTTTATGTTTGAGAATAATCACTTTAGGCTGTATGGTGGTTGTAAAATCTGTAAAACTGAGTAAATAAGGCTCTTTAGCTCCTGCTTCAAAGACCAACATCTGCTCTTTTTCAAGATCAATTTTTAAGATCGTAATGTAACCTGCATCTTTTTTTCGTGCGATACACGGCAAAGGGTATTTTTCCATTTGAGCAAGCGTGAGTGATTTCAGTTTGGTTTTAAAGCCCTGCTCTTTAGCAATACGAGCCAATACCTCAATGGAAGGTTCATTGGCATCTAAAGCATATTTTCTAGCAATGGCGGTGGAGTCAATCGCAATGCGGTTGAGCTGTCCAACGACTTCAAGTGCGACTAATGCGCTGCGCATTCATACTCCTTTTGAGAAAAGAGAATCTCTTTGGTGTGACTAAGGCTGAGTAGCTCTTCTGCTTCATTGGAAGCGATGGCGGTTTGGTAGTATTGGATTTGAGCTTTAAGGCTTGAGAGTTTATCTTTTTGACCATTTTCATGCAGGCTTTCGATCATCTCAGATACATTTTGAGAAGAAGCTTCACTTCTTTTAGCACTGTTTAGTCTTTGTTCACGTTCACGTGCTTGTGATTGCAGAAGATACTGCTCTTTTTCGTAGGTTCGTTTAGCCTCTTCAAGGGCAACTCTTGCTTGTTGCAACTCTAAGAGTCTTGTCTCCACAGCAGCTTCTCTGGCAAAGCCATCAAAAATTGTCCAACTAAAAGAAAGCCCTACTCTATAACCATTTTTCTCCATATTATCGGTAGCTTGGCTAAGACGATCTTTGTCTGAACCATAAATATCATACTTACTATACAGTGAAAAAACAGGCAGATAGCGTGTCTTCTCTGCTTTAAGTTGCGCACTCTTTTGCTCAATGCTGGCATAGGCTTGTTTAGCACTGGAACTCTCTTCAAAGCTTAAAGATCGTACAGAAGACTCTTTTACATGTAAAGGCTCTAACTTAGAAGAACCATCCAATTTAACACCGCTAAGGTAAGACATATGCGCTAACATACTCTCTTTTTCTTCTTGAATTTGAGCACTCAGAACAAGCTGATCAGCCATATATTGGGCATAGGTGATGACTTCTGTTTGAGCGAGTTCCCCTGCCTCATTGAGTCTTTTTGCCATAACGTAGGATTCTTGATAGAGCTTTTGGATACGTTGGTAATAGGCTAGCTTTGCAGTAGCTATACGCACTTTGGCATAGGCTTCCAATAGAGAGTCTAACTGCTCTTTAAGATTCACGCACTCCCCTGCTTTGGACGCTTTTATCTGTTCATTGGCAGCTTTTACACCAAGATTGGTGGCACCAAAGCGAAAAAGGTCATACGTAAGCGAGATTGTGGAAGAGTTCTGGTACTGGGAGGTTTGGGTTAAACTATCACTACCAATATACGAAGGTGTCGTTGCATCAGTAAATTTTTTAGAATACTCCGATGTTCCACCAAGGGCTAAAGTAGGAAGATACGCAGCTTCCGCAGTTCTTAGACTCTCTTGTGCAATTTTGGTTTGAAGACGTTGTTGTTGCAACTTTGGGGAACTTTTTTCCATTGCATCTAACAACATCTCAAAGGTGACACTCTGATGGGCAAAGCCAAGAGTCACAGAAAATACTGCGACTCCCAGAAAGGCTTTTTTCATCATGCGTTATGCCATCCTGAACTTACGATCTGCATTAAGGCTTGGTTGTTTTGTATATCACTATTAGAGGTTAATGAAATACCTTTATCGACAGCATACGCACTCATTTGCTGAATGATTAGGTTCATATCATTGTCCGTGAGATAACTACCGTTTGATAACTCTATGCGCTCTATCGGCGATGAAGAGGTATTGTTGTATGTATTGGCAACTTTGATGGTATCGTTTTGTCCGTACTGGATAAGAAGGTTTGTACCACTGAGTATAAAGCTAACATCATTGTTTGTGATGCCATCACCAAATTTAACACTATCTACATCACTGCTATTCCAGCTTGCCCACTCATTGATCGTATCTTTTCCATCACCTTTGTTAAATAAGTAAGTGTCACTGCCACTGCCTCCCTCCATGAAGTCATTGCCTGTCCCACCACTTAAAACGTCATTGCCACCATAACTATAGATGCCATCATTGCCACCCATACCATAGATATTGTCCCCGAGAGTATCAATACCAAAGAGCCAATCACTGCCCTCAGTGCCTTTTGTGATAGCAAGTGCATTGACATCGGTTGTGTTAAGTGTTGTTCCATCACTGAAAGTGATCTGTTCTATCGTATTTCTTTGGACTCCGCCAAACCAGTATTTAATACGCATAGAATCATTGTCATTGACTTTAAAGACCAAGTCATAGTTATCTCTTAGGATTTGCAGGTTCTCTTTGGTGATTCCTGCACCAAAGAGGATTTTATCCGTATCGCTACTGCCATAGGCCGAGGAGTCAACGACCGTATCAGCTCCATCACCGATATTGAAAAGATAGGTGTCACTTCCATAAGAACCATCGATGAAGTCATCGCCACTTCCACTTTTTAGCGTATCGTTGCCACTGCCTGCATAAAGAGTGTCATTGCCACTACCTCCGCTTATGACATCATCACCATTCTCACCAAAGAGCATGTCAGTTCCACTCCCACCATTTAGTATGTCGTTGCCCTCTCCTGCGTAGATTTGATCATTGCCATTATCGCCGTAGATTGCATCATTGCCATTGTTTCCTTGCAAGTTATCATTACCATCTCCACCTACCATAAGGTCATTTCCACTGCCACCACTCACATAATCATTGCCACCCGCTCCGAGTAAAATATCATTCCCTACATTACCAAGGAGCCAGTTGCCAGTATTATCTCCTGCAACAAGATGATCACTTGCATCTAAAACGACATAACCGCCATACATGATTGGATTAATAGCATCTCGTGAAAGGCTAATAGTGCCTTCTGCCATTTGCAATACTTCGACACCAGCTTGAGGATCAGTGAAATAGTTTTTCAAGGTAATGGTCTTCGTATCTGCAACAGTGATAACAAGATCACCTCCATTGCAAGAAAAGCGAAGATCATCTTTGCTCAAAGTATTCATTACAAGTGTTTTAGTATCACTTGTATCATCAATGACAAGATCTTCACCCTCATAGATATAACCTTGAACCTCAAATCGTAAGGTTTGCTTTACAACCCCTCCATTGCCATCATCAATAGTAATAATGGCAATATCATCACCGTTATAAGAACCTTCAGATTGATAAGTCCACTCGCCGTTTGCATTAATAGAAATCTTACCGTGTGAGGCTTGAGTTGAAATACCATACGTTAAGGTATCACCGTCTGGATCAATAACATTGATATTACCTGTGCTTTTTCTTGCATCTTGAAGTTGAACATTTACTTCTACATCTATGAGAATTGGTGCTTGATTACGTAAATCATCAAGGCTTAATGTTGTACCATCATCTAATATGACTTTTTCAATTTCAAAGCCTGTTTGTGTCCAGTTTTTGATGGTGATAGTGTCGCTTAGTTCTTCAAAACTTTTACCTGTTTCTTTAAGTCCTAGGATGATGTCATCGCCAACGACTTTAGCGAGAATATCTCCTCTGGCAATACCTGCACCTAACATTAAAGTATCAATGCCAGAGCTATCACTAATTAAATCATGAGCGCCATTTTTTTCGAAAATATAGTAGTCATCGCCATTGCCACCCATTAAGATGTCTGCACCCATGCCACCGTCAATGACATCATCACCATCATCACCCATTAACTGGTCATCGCCTGCTTGTCCATTTAAGAAGTCATCGCCATCATTACCGCTGATGAGCTCATTTCCATCTGCACCAAAAAGAACATCGTTGTAACGACCTCCCACTAAGCTATCGCCTGATGCTAAAACCGTAGCTGAGAGTTCGCCATTTTCTTTGGTTTGCATAAGTTTGGCATAGATAGCTTGTGCATCTAAGGCTGTGCCATCGGCAAAGACAAATTTTTCGATTTTCCCTGTTGCATCAAACCAATTTTTAACAACGATCTGATCGGAAAGATCTTTAAGTGCCGTATCGTCTTCGCTATTTTCACGGATACCAATGACGAGTCCATTGGTTTGGCGATCCCATTTCACAAGGATTTGATCTGCGCTAATTCCACTTGCAAAACGAATTGTATCAATGCCAAGTCCTGTTGGGTCATTATCATCAATGACATCTTTACCGCCACCTAATTTCATCACATAGGTGTCATTGCCCTCGCCTCCGCTAAAGCTTTCATTGGCAATTCTAGAGATGAATGTGTCGTTGTTGGTGATCGTGTCGTTTTTATCCACTTTAAACCAAACATCTCTAACAATGCCTGAACCATTACTACTTGAGGTAAAGCTTGTTTGATTGGAGATGATATTCCCAGCTTCTGTAATTTGGTTGAAAGTTGTACCATCTTCTCTGGTAAGATGAATGGAAGAAATATCGCTTAACTGTAGACTTGTAAGCTCTCCAGCATCCGTGATGCCGTTTTGGTTAGCGTCTTTCCAGATTTTCAGGCTTGCAAAAGCACTATCATTAACATCAATGATATTATCGTGGTTGCTATCGTACTGAGCAAGTGCAGTATAACCGTCACTTGATAAAGAGCCATCGGCAAGTTTGGTGTAATTACCAAAAAGCTCGCCACCGTTGTTTATGAGTCCATCACCATTAAGATCCATCGAAAGTAGTGCATCACTTGATTCTGCCCAAGCCGTTTTTTCCTTAATTCCATTGCCATCATAATCAAAATAAACATTGCTTGACTCTAATGCGATAGAGGTTTTAAGATTGCCATTAAGATCAAGTACAATTGGAGGGGTATATTCACCACCTGAACTATTGCCACCTCTCCAATATGAGCCGATCATTTCCATCATAGGCCCATTGGATCGGATTATGTCTGTACTTGTTAATGAAATGCCATTTTCAGAAGCATAAAGACTCAGGTTTTCGGAGAGTTTTTCGATATCAAGGCTGGTCATATAGGTACCATCACTGAGTACGATCTTTTCAATGGCATTATTGAGATTGGTTTGCGAGTTGATAGTTATAAAATCACCATTTCCTGCATCAATTTCTAAGTTAGAGCCATTCATTCTTAATACGATGTCATCCGCAGTAATGCCATCACCAAACTTCAGGGTATCGTTACCAGCATTATTACCATTTTGCTGACTACCATAGCTATCATAAATTGTATCTTTGCCATCACCCCTATTAAACAGATAAGTATCATCTCCTACCCGTCCATAAAGTATATCATTACCTTTGCCACCATGAATCGTATCTGCGCCATCTAAAGCATATATTATCTCATTATCATCGGTTCCAACATGAGCCATAATATCTGCTTTATTCCATGTCGTTCCATCACTAAAAACAATATTCTCAACAGCATAATACGTATTAAACATCCATCTGGATTCATAATAATCGGGGGAACCAGCTAACCAATTCTCGAATGTAATTGTATCACTGAGTTGATCAAATGTTTTTCCTTCTTCTTTTAGTCCGATGACAAGATTATTCCCTACTTGTTTGATCAGAATATCATCGGCAGTGATTCCTTCTTTAAATTTAAGAGTATCATTGCCATAGTTACTATTCTCAAAGTTATTCTCTCTTACAAGATCTTTACCATCACCTCGTCCAAACAAATAGGTATCGTTTCCACTTCGTCCTTCAAGAAGATCATTACCAGACCCTCCATCCATAACATCATCCCCTAATTGTCCATAGAGTTCATCATTACCATCTCCTCCATAAAGGGTATCATTACCATCTTGCCCTTGTAGTGCATCAGCTCCATCTCCTCCATAGAGTGTATCATTACCTCCGCCTGATACGATAGCATCATTTCCTTTTTCCCCGTAAATAATATCATTCCCAGCCCCTGAAACAATAACATCATTACCGCCTAATGCGTGGACAACATTGTCCTCTGCTCCATACGTTAAATTGTCATCTTGTTCGGTTGGATCAAACAAGAATACTGTATTAATTTTAGTTCCATCACTAAGTACAAAGTGCTCAATTCTATTATTAACGTTATACCAATCTTTAATCGTAATAACATCGCTGAGTTGATCAAATACTTTACCATCTTCTTTAATACCAATAAGAACATTATTGCCTGATTTTTGGATAATAAAGTCATCCGCAGTAATGCCATCACCAAACTTCAGGGTATCGTTACCAGCATTATTACCATTTTGCTGACTACCATAGCTATCATAAATTGTATCTTTGCCATCACCCCTATTAAACAGATAAGTATCATCTCCTACCCGTCCATAAAGTATATCATTACCTTTGCCACCATGAATCGTATCTGCGCCATCTAAAGCATATATTATCTCATTATCATCGGTTCCAACATGAGCCATAATATCTGCTTTATTCCATGTCGTTCCATCACTAAAAACAATATTCTCAACAGCATAATACGTATTAAACATCCATCTGGATTCATAATAATCGGGGGAACCAGCTAACCAATTCTCGAATGTAATTGTATCACTGAGTTGATCAAATGTTTTTCCTTCTTCTTTTAGTCCGATGACAAGATTATTCCCTACTTGTTTGATCAGAATATCATCGGCAGTGATTCCTTCTTTAAATTTAAGAGTATCATTGCCATAGTTACTATTCTCAAAGTTATTCTCTCTTACAAGATCTTTACCATCACCTCGTCCAAACAAATAGGTATCGTTTCCACTTCGTCCTTCAAGAAGATCATTACCAGACCCTCCATCCATAACATCATCCCCTAATTGTCCATAGAGTTCATCATTACCATCTCCTCCATAAAGGGTATCATTACCATCTTGCCCTTGTAGTGCATCAGCTCCATCTCCTCCATAGAGTGTATCATTACCTCCGCCTGATACGATAGCATCATTTCCTTTTTCCCCGTAAATAATATCATTCCCAGCCCCTGAAACAATAACATCATTACCGCCTAATGCGTGGACAACATTGTCCTCTGCTCCATACGTTAAATTGTCATCTTGTTCGGTTCCTTGGAGTATGTCATTTGAAGTGATTGTACTTCCATCTGTAAATTTTACGATCTCAACACGATTTGTTATACCGCCTGTATACCAGTTTTTTACAGTTATCGTATCGATAAGCTGATCGAGTGTTTTACCGTCTTCTTTGAGTCCAATGACAAGGTCATTGCCCACTTGTTGCCAAATGACATCACTTTTTAAAATGCCATTTGCCATGACAATGCTATCAAGCCCTGCATTATCAGTGATAACATCTTTGCCCATTCCTTTTCCAAATCGATAAGTGTCATTTCCACTAACATCATTTATAGTATCGTTGCCGTATCCTCCATCATAAATATCATTGCCACTAATATCACTCATAGTGTCATCTCCATAACCGCCATCAAAGGTATCATCCCCATTGCCACCAGTAAGTACATCAGTTCCGACACCTCCATTGAGAATATCGTTGCCATTTTTACCATCTATTGTGTCGTTACCTACACCACCATTGAGGATGTCATTTTGATCATCAAGTCCATTAATTGTATCATTCCCGTCAGTTTTAATACTTTGAATAATATCTACAGAACTCATAGTAGTGCCATCACTAAACTTGAAAGACTCAATGCGACCGTTACTGTACCAATCTTTTAAGATAATACGATCATTCAGCCTATAAAATGAGGTGCTTCCTTCTTTTAGACCAACAGCAAGATTATTGTCAAATACGCGAAGAACGATATCATCCTTACTGACACCTTCTCCAAAGAAGAGGACATCTGTTCCAGCACTATCTTTAATGATATCTCTGCCATCACCTTTATTAAAGATATACACATCATTGCCTAAGGCATCTTTGATATAGTCAGCTCCAGCTCCTCCGATGATTTTATCGTCACCCGTTCCCCCATCAATGATGTCATCTCCATATTGACCATAGATGATGTCATTGCCATCACCTCCACTAATCACATCAGCTCCACCTGCTGCTTCAATGGTATCGGCACTTGTAGTTCCTGAAATTTCATCATTGTCATTGCCATAAATGTAGTAGCGTTTTGATGTCCAAGTGTTGTTGAAAGTGATGGTAGGGAATGTTTCGGTTTTAGAGATGTCCATGACTTCACCATTACTAAAGATGATCTTCTCAATGCCATGGTTTACATTTGCCCAGTCTTTAATGACCACGATATCTTGTAATTCTTGGTAAGTTTCAGAACTATTAATCTTTATGATCAGATTTGTTCCATTTACACCAATCGTCACATCAGCTTTATTGATGCCCGTTGCGAATTGAAGAGTATCTTTACCTGCATTAACTTCAAGTCCATCTTTGTAGTAATAATCATCGATTACCACGGTAAAATCGCCTTGATTGTACACATATACATCATCGCCATTGCCACCACGAAGTACGGCACCTTGTTTACTAAAGATGGTATCTTCTATATTGACATTGACAAAGAGTGCGGCTACTTCGCTGTTGGTCATTTGAGTTCCATCGGCAAACTTCAATGTTTCGATGGTATTGGTATCTTTAAAGTAATTTGAGATAGTAAGTTTATCGCCTAAGGAACTAAATGTTTTTCCAGCTTCTTTAACCGCGACGACAAGATCATACCCAACCTGTTTAAAGATGAGATTTTCTTTTGCGATGCCTGTACCAAAACTAATAGCATCAACGCCACCTTCATCACTTAGTCTATCTTTGCCATCACCTTTATTGAAAATATAGGTATCATTGCCTAGTCCACCATAAAGACTATCATCTCCTGTACCACCAGTTAGAGTGTCTTCTCCACTTCCTGCTTGAAGGATATCAGCTCCTTCATTACCAAAGAGTACATCATCGCCACCTTCTGCGTTAATAACATCATCTCCTAATCCGCCGATAATTTTATCAGCTCCGCTACCTGAAGTAATTGTATCGTTTCCGCTACCACCATCAATGATATCAGCACCACTTCCAGTGATGATAGTATCATTACCATCGAGTGCATTGACAGTAGATGCTTCATTGCCATACACAAGATAGTCACTCTCTTCACTACCACGTTGCAATTCATCTAACGCTAATGAAGTTCCATCATTTAAGAGTAAGTGTTCTAACTTTCCACTGGAAAGGTAGTTTTTAATGGTAACCGTATCAGTTAGTTGATCAAATGTTTTTCCCTCTTCTTTAATGCCAATGATCAGATCATTGCCATTCGCTTTTGCGATCAGATCATCTTTGGTGATGCCTTCACTAAAACGCAAGGTATCTTCTCCGCTTTCATCACTGAGGATATCTTTACCATCACCTTTACTGTATAGGTAAAGATCATTGCCAGATCCTCCATACAGTGTATCAGCACCTACACCACCAGTTAGGGTATCATTACCGATTCCTGCATCTAACGTATCATCACCTTCATTGCCGACAAGTTTATCATCTCCTGAGTCAGCTGACAGAACATCATTGCCTTCATTTCCGTAGAGTTTATCATCACCTGAACCTGCGTATACGCTATCGTTTCCGCTTCCTGCGGTGATGGTGTCTGCACCTGCATGACTATAAATCGTATCATTACCACTACCGCCATCAATGATATCATTGCCTGCACCTGTGGTGATTTTATCATTGCCTCCAAGAGCATTAATGGTTGTATTTTCATCGTTAAAGGTTAGAACATCATCGCCATCGGTTCCTTGTTGGAGCTCTTCAAGCGAAACAAACGTACAATCGCTTAGCTGTATCTTTTCGATACGGTTGTTAGTGTTGAAGTACTCTTTGATAGTGACAGTGTCACTGAGTGCTTCAAAGTTTTTACCCTCTTCTTTAATGCCGATGATAAGATCATTGCCATTGAGTCTAATGACAAGATCGTCTTTGGTAATGCCCTCGGAAAATTTCAAAGTATCAAGCCCTGCATTACCTTGGGAATTGCCACTATATCGGTAGTCATCATAGATACTATCTTTGCCATCACCTTTACTAAAGAGGTAGGTATCAGATCCTAGTCCGCCTTGAAGATTATCGACTCCAGTACCGCCTGAAAGTATGTCATCGCCAGAACCTGAGTAAAGTGCATCGTCTCCTGCTCCACCACCGAGAGTGTCATTGCCACTGTTTGACGTAATGGCATCATTTCCCTCTCCTCCTGCTATGACGTCATTCCCATTTCCTGAGACGATGGTGTCATTGCCACCAAGCGCATCAACCATTACAGTCGTATCGCCATAGATGAGCTGATCTGCTCCCTCTGTTGCGCTAAAAAGATCACTTATAAGAAACTTTGAGCCATCTGCAAAGAGTATGTTTTCCACTCTACTATCAGAATCGGTATAATTTTTTAGGGTGATTTTATCGCTTAGTTCTGCAAAGCTTTTACCTTCTTCTTTGATGCCGATGATGACGTCACTTCCAACACTCAGCACAACAAGATCATTTTTAGTGATGCCTTCTCCAAATTTGAGAGTATCTTCTCCTGCATATTGGCTAAGTTGATTGTTGTAACCATAACGGTAAGTATCATCTATGGTATCTTTTCCATCACCTTTATTGAAGAGGTAGGTGTCATTACCAAGTCCACCTTGAAGCACATCATCACCCAATCCACCGGTGATGACATCTACACCTGAGCCTGCAACAATGCTATCGTTGCCACTGTCACCATTCAGAGTGTCATTGCCACTACCTGCACTGATCGTATCGTTACCTTCTCCTCCATCAACAACATTGGCTCCATCTCCCGCATCGATAACGTCGTTTCCACTTCTGCCAGAAACACTATCATTTCCACCACCTACACTGATTGTATCGTTTCCGCTACCACCATCAATGATATCAGCACCACTTCCAGTGATGATAGTATCATTACCATCGAGTGCATTGACAGTAGATGCTTCATTGCCATACACAAGATAGTCACTCTCTTCACTACCACGTTGCAATTCATCTAACGCTAATGAAGTTCCATCATTTAAGAGTAAGTGTTCTAACTTTCCACTGGAAAGGTAGTTTTTAATGGTAACCGTATCAGTTAGTTGATCAAATGTTTTTCCCTCTTCTTTAATGCCAATGATCAGATCATTGCCATTCGCTTTTGCGATCAGATCATCTTTGGTGATGCCTTCACTAAAACGCAAGGTATCTTCTCCGCTTTCATCACTGAGGATATCTTTACCATCACCTTTACTGTATAGGTAAAGATCATTGCCAGATCCTCCATACAGTGTATCAGCACCTACACCACCAGTTAGGGTATCATTACCGATTCCTGCATCTAACGTATCATCACCTTCATTGCCGACAAGTTTATCATCTCCTGAGTCAGCTGACAGAACATCATTGCCTTCATTTCCGTAGAGTTTATCATCACCTGAACCTGCGTAAATACTATCATTTCCACTTCCTGCGCTGAGTGTGTCATTTCCACCAAAAGAGCGAACAGTATCATTTCCACCCAAAGCATCTATGGTATTGTCTTGATTGTCTAAGTCTATGACATCAGCATTTTCAGTGACTGAAAACTGTTGTAAGATAGTTGTTACATTCAGCGCTATTCCATCTCCTAGCACAATGTTTTCAATGCGATTTGCATTTAAAAACCAGTCTTTAACACGCACGCTATCGGTAGAGTCTTTAAGAGATAAAAGAAGATCAAATCCTTCTTTTGAAAGCACGATGTCATCTTTAATGATGTCTTTATCAAACCTCAAAGTATCATTGCCACCTGCATCAAAAAGTATATCTTTACCATCACCTTTTCTAAAAAGATACGTTTGGTTGGCACTATCGTGTGACTGGATGATGTCATTGCCACTATTGCCAAGTACTAAGCTATTGCCAGTGACTTCAAGTTTATCATCACCTTTACTTCCTGTAAAGTCAATTCCTGAAGTCATCGTTTGTTGGATGAGATCGTGGCTCATACTATCGGTAATTGTTGCTAAAAGGGCTATGGCATCTATGGTTAATGACTTCGTAGTATTGAGCATCCAAATGGTTTGAGCTAAAAATACTTTAGAGTCTATATCGATAGAAGCATCATTCAGATAATTGGTTAAACTTTGTTGCAGTTTTGTTGCATCTGTTACTTTCAAGGAGTCTGTGTCGACACTGTAACTTACACCTGTAAAGACATTTTCAAAGACACTTTGGATGGCAAATTCACTCTGGGTTCGGTGGAGCATGCTATTGTATTGGGTATTGATATAGTCTGAGGCAAGGATTAATCTGTTTTGTCCATTTATTGAAGTTACAGTAACATCTTTAGTACCAGTAACTGCTTTAGCGTTTGCTTCATAGTTTGACTCTATGCGACTGGTGAGTTCTTCTTTGCCTGAGAACTTCTCCATGATCCAGATTTTTCGATCAAGATCAGACATATCGACATCTGCGCTTAGATTGTATTTTTTAGCTATGGTCTCTTTATAGGCGTTATAACCACTCCATTCATTGATATACTCATCAAAGTCATTGGATATAAGCTGTTCATCTGTAGCATATTGCTTTGCAAGGGTAGCTAAGTTCTCATTGGTTTGATACGCAATGAAACTATCAACCACCAGTCCATACCCTCGAAGGTTTGGTAAGTTTAAGGTCGTTGGGTCTATGGTAAAGTCTTCTTGTTGGACAAGGTCTATGATGGTATCTCTTGCATCGTATTGTAAATGCACATCGGCTATAAGTTCTTTTTCGCCTGTGGCGGTTGTATAGTGAGATGCTTCTGTGATGACATTACCATTGGTGTTGATGTTGGTTTGTACAGAGTTTAAGTCTATGGAGGTGATGCCTTCTTCTTTGAGGCTTTTTAGTTCACCCTCATCGACACTACCATCTTGGTCATAGTCATGCCAGAGTTGGAGGCGGTTAAAGAGAATGTCTTTACGATCTATTTTATTGTCATAATTGGAGTCGATGGTATCTCTTAGTTCATCGAAGCCTTCTGTGGTTACGTTACCAAAGACTTCAGAAATTCCACCTACTTGTCCATCTTCATTGGCATCATACACAAGCAGTGCATCTTCACCTTTGATCCATCCTGTGCGCTCTTTTATGCCATCGCCGGTTAAGTCGAAGTAGGTTTCTGATTCTGTGACACTGGTGGTGGCTATGAAGCCGTCTTTATTGGTGTCTAGGGCTAGTGGGTCTCTGCGTTGGAAGAAGTAGGAACTTGTGAGGTTGAAGTCGTAGGGGTTGAGGCTCGTATGGTCAAAATTATAATCTTCTGGGAGGTAGAGTTTTTCGCCTTCTTTTAAAAGGTAAAAGCTTTTATCTTCACTCACAAACAAATTTGGATTGGTTTTTAATAGCTCATCAATAGTTATTTTGAAGTAGTCTGCGCTAAGTTGAAACTTATCGGCAGTAAAGTAGGTATATATTTCACCTGCACTACCTCCCGTAAGAAAAGTTTCTGCGGCTGAAAGAGCGTTATTAAGATCTGCTATATTTCCTTTCACTTCACCAGCATCATTTTTAACATGGTTAAGATAATCTATAATTTTTGAACGCATAGATTCTAAAAAAGTAATGACTCTATTGGCTTCACCAGCCGTTGTAGGTATTTTACCATCTGCAGAAGAGTATAAACCAAATAAATCCGATTGTGCATCTCTGCGGTTTTGTAAGCCAAAGCTTCTAACATCATTGTTTGCTTTATTGGAATCATATTTTATCTCATACCATGCAGCCACTCTATCGTCATTTGCAATAGCTTCAGTCAATTTTGGTCCAATCAGACCTATACCCCCGTTAAATGCCATATCGACAAGAGATATAAGCTCATTTGATTCGCCAAGCCCTGTTTTAGCGACAACTTTGTCTTGCATAGCATCTAGTTCTTTAGTCATTAAGGTTGTCGCATTTTGCTCGGTTGAAAGAGTGATGGTTGAATTGATTCTATCTTGTAATGTTTTAAGTGAATCAATGTCTCCATCTGCTTTAAACTGCCATTTACTATCAACCTTGACTCTATGGCTACCAATCAAATCTTTCACGGCTTGAATGGCTTGTTCATTGCTGAGATTACTGGTTGCAGAAGAGGCAAGATTTGATAAATCAGAGGTAATGGTAGAGTAGTTTTGAAAAAGATCATAACCATAACCTAATGCGATAGAATTGGCAGTTTTATCAACTTGGGCATTGAGGTTAGTTGACAAATCTTTATTCTTCAAAAGATCTGGATTTTCCTTTGCTTTTGTGAGATTTATGAGATCGTCTTTATAGCTTGATTTATAATTTGTATGAAGATTTGAGAGTGCCATTAGTTATCCTTTTTCGTTTTTTTAAATGTTGGACTGGTAAAAACACGCATCATATAACATAGATCGTGCTGTTCATTAGTAGCATCGTATTTACTGATAGAGATCATATTGTTATCATTCAGATTTTTACTGCGGTATCCCAAACCATCCCAATTATCACGACCATGCGTATTAAAAAACGTAGCGATGTAAAAGGTATCGGCTAATTTAAAAGGACGAAGTAAAACATCTGAACCGGATGAAACATACTGCTTAAACCCATCATTATGTACCTTTTGAACAGGGAACTCTTTGTAATCGTGACTATTTGTTCGTTTAAAACCTACAGAAATGCGCCCTTGTCCATATTGAAACTTTAGCGGAGTGTCAGCCTTTGGTGTAACATAGTCAATTTGATTATAGCTTGGGGTTCCATATAAGCGCTCATCCATAAATGCAACTAGTTCATCTTTACCGTCATTATTGATATCAAAGATGGCATTTTTGCATCCATAAGATTGTTTCTCATCGCAACGTGGTTCATTCATAGGTTTATCTTCTCCTGCACGATAAAACTCAAACTCCTTATCCCAAATAACAGCGTTAAACTCTTTGTGATTTTCCAAATGTACTTCTTTGTGCTCAAAAAGATCTTTATTAAACATACTGGTTATGTTTTGGCAGAGTTGATCATCTTTGCTCATAACTAGCAGATAAGTATCTGCTTGCAAAAATGTGTTTATCATTAATAGCCCACCCACCAACATTAATCTTTTCATTTTTTCTCCTTTATCTCTTGTTTTTCTAGCCTAAGCAACCTTGTTCTTTGCCCCATCGTTTGCCCCTTTTACTGTATTTTGTATCTTTACATGTAAAGCTTTTTGAATTGAAAAAGTCTTACATGTAAAGAGATAATTGGTCAAACTTTGTTGGAGTTTACTTGCATCTGTTACACTTAAAGCATCGGTATCGACACTGTAGCTTACGCCTGTGAAGACATCTTCAAAAACACTTTGGATGGCAAATTCACTCTGGGTTCGGTGGAGCATGCTATTGTATTGGGTATTGATATAGTCTGAGGCAAGGATTAATCTGTTTTGTCCATTTATTGAAGTTACAGTAACATCTTTAGTACCAGTAACTGCTTTAGCGTTTGCTTCATAGTTTGACTCTATGCGACTGGTGAGTTCTTCTTTGCCTGAGAACTTCTCCATGATCCAGATTTTTCGATCAAGATCAGACATATCGACATCTGCGCTTAGATTGTATTTTTTAGCTATGGTCTCTTTATAGGCGTTATAACCACTCCATTCATTGATATACTCATCAAAGTCATTGGATATAAGCTGTTCATCTGTAGCATATTGCTTTGCAAGGGTAGCTAAGTTCTCATTGGTTTGATACGCAATGAAACTATCAACCACCAGTCCATACCCTCGAAGGTTTGGTAAGTTTAAGGTCGTTGGGTCTATGGTAAAGTCTTCTTGTTGGACAAGGTCTATGATGGTATCTCTTGCATCGTATTGTAAATGCACATCGGCTATAAGTTCTTTTTCGCCTGTGGCGGTTGTATAGTGAGATGCTTCTGTGATGACATTACCATTGGTGTTGATGTTGGTTTGTACAGAGTTTAAGTCTATGGAGGTGATGCCTTCTTCTTTGAGGCTTTTTAGTTCACCCTCATCGACACTACCATCTTGGTCATAGTCATGCCAGAGTTGGAGGCGGTTAAAGAGAATGTCTTTACGATCTATTTTATTGTCATAATTGGAGTCGATGGTATCTCTTAGTTCATCGAAGCCTTCTGTGGTTACGTTACCAAAGACTTCAGAAATTCCACCTACTTGTCCATCTTTATTGGTGTCTAGGGCTAGTGGGTCTCTGCGTTGGAAGAAGTAGGAGTTTGTGAGGTTGAAATCGTAAGGCTTGGTGCTGGTATGGTCAACATTAAATTTAGCTGGAAGAGGTATTTTACCTTTATAATAGGCTTCCATCCCATCAACAAAACCTATTGTATCTCTCAGCATATCCAAATTTTCTTTTGCACTTTCAATCCCTAAACCAATTTGTATTTGATCGTTAGGAGCATCGTAACTTCCGTAAACTCCTGTCATAATACCTTTAAGAGTATCCTTAACTATTGCTTCCAGAAAACTAATAGGTTCTTCTGTCTTTTTAGTATTGGATACTTGTTGTGCGGCACCTGCACATGAACGTAAAAGCTCTTCAGTCATGCCAAGAGCAGTACCAATAAGACCATAATGATAATTTCCAAAATTTTCATATTCACTTGCTCCTGGATGCGGATCTTGGTCTAGTTGTTTATAATCCCAATCTCCCTTATTTTGCACCATAGATTGAAACCATAACAACGTTTCTGAAGTAGAATGTGTTTGTTGATATTCTAAAGCATAAGCTATATTTCCCTCAATAGAAACACCATCAGGAATTTTTCCAGTAAAACCAAATTTTTCATTACTCATCATTCAACTCCTCTTTTTAATCTTTTAATAGTTAAATATGTAATTACCAATGACATTATGATAATAGTAGCAATTTCACTATTTTTTTGTGTAATGAAATCACTACCAAATAATGAACTAATCAGTACAATATGATGATCTTTTGCAAATGCAAATGCAATAGCTGTCATACCCGATACACTAACAAATAATGCAATAATAGATATTGGATTTTGTAAAAAAGGTATATTGTTATACTTTTTTTGTAAAAAAGAATTTGTCGTATAAAAAGCAAGGTATGCACTAAACAATACATCAAATAAAAACACGCCAATTAAATTTAACATAGCTGGTCCAACAGCTGCAAGCGCTGCCCCTAAATCCTTTCCTTCTCCTGTAACGATTTGAGTCGTATCTCTTGTCAAATTAGCAATTATTTTATACAGCATCAAAATATTAAAAAAATTGATAATAAAAAACACACCTAAAAGACAAAGAAAAAGCAAACAACTTATGACTACAACTTTCCACTTATGAGGTAATTTTCGAGCACTATCTGCCAATGTCTTTTGCTTTTCATTTTCCATCTTTACTCTCCTTTACATGTAAAGCTATTTTTAGCCCTTTCTTCTGATATCTCAACATAACTATTCCCTTATGTTTATTCATTTTTATAAGCTCATGCCCACCTTTGCTTCTTCTCCACTTTTTGCCCATCTTGGTGTATTTTGAATCTTTAAATGTAAAGCTTTCTGAATTATATAAGGTTTATTTTTTTACTAAATAATCATTTTATATTAAAGGCGTCACAGTTTGCGTCACAAAAAAGTGTTTTTTTATATTTATGTATATGATGCAATTTTTTAATACATTGCTGAGTACTTCATCTGATAAGATGATATTGAGGAGTGTTACACAGATACCTTTACATGTAAAAGTAAGTCATTAGTCATGAAAGAAGTAATAGATATAATGGATCAGTCTAACGAGTAATAATGCAAAAAAGTATAGGTTTGAGAAGTAAAGATGTTGTGTTTAAGGATCTTAACCCAATACATCTTTTGCAATTCAAAGATTTATACAGATAAATGCGCCCTGTTTTGGGTCTAGGATTGAAGTATTCTTTAGCAGAGTGATGATATTCATAAAATTTTTATTATTAAAGATATAAATGTGATCATAAAGAAGACCGCCATTTTAGTGGCAGTGCTTCTTTATAAAGAGTTATTTAGAGACCTAAGTCTTGTCTTTTAAAGTACTCTTTACCGACTTTACACAATGGGCAAGCATTTGGGGCTTTTTTGCCTCTATGGATGTGACCACACACTTCACATACCCAGATTTCTTCTTCTGCATCTGCAAAGAAACCATCTTCTTTCATAGCATCTTGCAATGCTTTGTATTCACGCTCGTGTTCAACTTCAACTTTACCGATTGCATTAAAAAGACGCGCTAGCTCTTTATGTCCCTCTTCTTCTGCAATTTTTGCAAAATTTGGATACATAGTTTCATGCTCGTAATGTTCACCTGCCATTGCGCTATCAAGATTTTTAAGTGTCAACTCTGTTTCAGCGCCATCTACAAGTTTGTGGTATGCTTTAAACTCAGCACGTGCATGCCATTTTTCATTTTCAGCCGCTTCTCTGAAGTGACGTGAAACTGCATGCCATCCCTCCTCTAACGCGATGTCTGCAAATAAGTCGTATTTATTGCGAGCTTGTGACTCACCAGCAAATGCTTTCATAAGATTGACTGCTGTCAAATCTGTTGTAACACATGCCATTTCTTGACCACAACAGGTAAGCTTACCGCCACCTACATTTTGAACTTCAACTTCGTTACCGCATTTACTGCATTTGTATGTTTCGTACTGTCTCATTTTTTCTCCTATAAGTTTATGAGTAGAATTGTAGGCTAAAGTAGCTTAAATAAAAATAAATATCTATTGATAAAAATTATTATCTACTAGGACTACTGTTTGCTTAAATGATTTAGTAAAAGATAGAGTGTACTCCAGAAAACTATTAAGAAATATAATCTCTTAGACTAAGTAACTGTAAAAATATACTTATAGTGAGGATAAACGAAATAAATATTCATTTAAATAAGATATTTTACATTAAATTCATAGCCTGAAAATAGCTTGCTATTATTGATTGCGTTTAGCTATCTTTATTCTAAGATTTTTACTTATACCATAAAGTGTAATTCCAATCCAAAAGACTTCAATCAAAAAAGAACCTAAGTTAAAATGCACCAACAAAGAGACAATCAAAGCCAAAGCCCCTATCAAATTTAGAAGTTGATAGGCTAAAGAATGTATATCATACCGTTCCATCTGAAGCAATAAGTATGCTAAAACAATACATAACATCCCTGCAAATCCAAGCCATTGGAAAAGATCCATCTCAATGTTCATCATTAATTACAAAATTCCTTTTTTACTAAAAAAATCCTCAATAGCTTTAGTAGAGAATGCTTTGTCGTACATATAAAGCTCTTGCCATGTTTTGCCTTCAAGAAAGCTCTTCGTCTCTATCTGATACTTTTGCTTGATGACTTGCACAAACTCTAGAATAGCACTAAACAAAAGTGCATACTGGGCTGAAGTAAACTTTTTGAGTAGATCAAAGAGGCGGTAATAATTTACCATTTTTTTACTCGACTCTTCACCCATACGAAGTGACCAAATGCGTCCCGCAAACTCATGCTGGTACTCAACACCTGTACGAATTTCCAAGGAAAATTCTCGTAGTCCTTGTAAAAATGTCTCTTTGGGTAAAAAATCTCTGGTATTGTGGAAGAATAGATAGACACTGAAAAGGAAAAGATCCTCGATGCACGGAGCATAATTTTTAATCTCATCAAAGGTCTCTTTTTCAACATTGAGCTGCATTCTAAGATAAGCAAGGTGTTTGACACGCCAATTATCTTTTTGTTCTGCCCTTTTCTGCCACTCTATTAATGTAGGTCTAGGTATATCGTAACGCTCAACTAAAGGCTTGTAAGACGTCTGCATAGCTTACTCCCAAGTCAGAATACATTATTCTATTACTTTTTTTGAAATATTTCAATACTTAAGGTTGATTTGAGGTTTATGTAAGAAAAATGTATGCCATTTGTTTTGAAAATAAACATATGGCATACATAAAAAGGCAACTAAATATGAAAGTATTTTAAAAATTGTGGATTATTTTCAATGAGACCACGCTCTATCAAGCTTTTGATAACAGCTTGATCGCAGTCTGTATCTTTTGGCCACTCTCTGGTGTAACCATCGAGAGCATTTTTTGTTGTTGCATCAATACCAATAAATTCATCTTCGACAAAAATATCACGAAGAGCATCAATGTTATTAACAACACGCCATATAAGCATATAAGCATTATCGACAGCATTGCCCTCTTTATCCACTACGATTAAGAGTTTCATATGCTCTTTTAAAGGCTTAAGCGCTTCATAGACTTCTTTACCTGCCCTCTTCTTGTCTATAGTCATCACGGCGATGGGTGTTTTTGTATTGGTTTTATATTGTTTAAGAGCACTGATTTCGGGAACCAATGTTGTAACTTTGAAAAGAAGGTCTCTATCACTTAAAATAGTTTTAGAAGAAGCATCTATGACGCCACCCGTACAATCCACCCCCAGCTTACCACCAAAAAGAGCATTGGGAGAAGCGTGATCAAGGGCATCACATACCCCTTCACTTATCAGTAAGCGCTTTGCACTCACACGATTTAAGATGTAATCACTTAAAAGCTCATAATCATCCAATTCTGGTGCATTTTCATCCACAAAAATAGCATGTTTGACAAAACTCATCTGCCCAACACCCCAAAAAGCGTGCATAAACTGTTTAGCATGTCCTGGGTAAAGTACATTCATTTTTGCCAAAATAAAGTTATGGAAAACCCCATTTTCAGGCATATTATAATCAATCAAATCAGGTGCAGTGGTTTTTAAAAGGGGTAAAAAGATGCGTTCTGTCGCCCAGCCCATGTATTTATCTTCAAGCGGTGGCTTACCAACGACTGTAGCTTGATAAACAGGCTTTTCTTTGCTGGTTATGCACGTCACATCCATAACAGGATACGGCTCTTTAAGCGTGTAGTAACCTGTATGATCGCCAAAAGGTCCTTCGATTTCCATCAAGCTAGGATCAACCCAACCTTCGATGACAATATCCACATCTTCAGGTACATAAATAGGATTGGTCAGCGATTTTACCAAACGAGCATTTTTATCTTTAATGAAACCATACAGCAGCAGTTCAAACATACCAATCGGCATTGGCGCTTGTCCACACCAAATGTAAAGAGGATCGCCACCAATTCCAATACTCACTGGCATTTTTTTGCCCGCTTTTTTGTATTCATGAAAGAAATGCGCACTGTCTTTATGGATTTGCCAGTGCATACCAAGACGGTTATTATCGTACACCTGTAGACGGTACATGCCTAAATTTTGTTTAGTACCATCTAAACTTTGTGTATACACTTGCCCCATCGTGATAAAAGGACCACCATCTTCGCTCCATGTGGTTAAAATAGGAAAATCGTAAAGATTTGGCTCAGTGTAAACTTTGGTTTGGCAGACACCTTTACCCTTAAGTCGCTTTGGGAGTGCATTTTTAAGATTAAAAAGTGTACCAAGCATACCCATTTTATCCATAAATGATGTAGGCGGTTTCATGTGCATAAGTGATTCTATCTGTTTGGCTACAACATTTGGATTTTTACCAAAAATCAGCTCTGTGGCTTTGGAAGAGCCAAAAACATTCATGAGTACGGGTATATCAAAGCTTTTACCAAGTCTTTTACTGACAGGTTTTGTAAAAAGAAGTGCTTTAGAGTCCTCTTTTTTGACTTCAATATAAGCTAAATGCGGAATTTCTAAGTCAATATCGAGTTCAGTATCAATGATTCGTAAAAGATCATTTTGACGTAGAAGATCAATAATTCTCTGCATCCATAATCCTTAAAAAATTTCGTTAAGTGCTATGGTTTCAGCACGCTCTAAAAGTGCTTTTGCACCTTTATCAATCACTTTTTGAGCCAAAGTTTTACCAACAGTTTGGTACTCAGAACGTGTTGTGCTTATTGTTTCTGTTATCATTTCTGATCCATCAGGAAGACCAAGAATGGCTTTTACATGCAAAGCATTTCCCTTAATTTCTGCATTTACACCAATAGGTACTTGACAGCCACCTTGAAGGATGGTAATAAAATCACGTTCAACACGTGTTTCGATGATAGCATCTTCATCATTCAGCACAGAGACAAGACGCTCTACTTCAGCATCATTGATAATTTCAATACCCAAAGCTGCTTGACCGGAAGCTGGAATCATAAGTTCCTTAGAGATAGGGCTAAAATAGCGTACTTCAGAAGAGAGTCCCAAACGGTTAATTCCTGCACTCGCTAAGATAATAGCATCAAATTCACCCTCTTTAAGCTTTCGAATACGTGTATTGACATTGCCACGAAGATTTTTAATGACAAAATCGGGACGGTATTTTAAAAGTTGCATTCGGCGTCTCAAACTCGTTGTTCCAACAACAGCACCTTGGGGAAGTTCTTCCAAAGAACTGTACTTTTCAGAAAGCATCGCATCACGTACATCTTCACGTTTTGTGATAACACCCAGTTTCAAGCCTTCAGGAAACTCCATCGGAACATCTTTGAGACTATGCACAGCAATGTGTGCTTCCCCTCGAAGCATCGCCTCTTCAAGCTCTTTTGTAAAAAGACCTTTACCACCGATCTTAGCAAGTGCAACATCTAAGATTTTATCGCCTTTCGTCATCATAACGGAGAGTTCAACCTCTAAACCAGGATGTGCTTTTTCAAGTTCTGCTTTAACGTGTTCAGACTGCCAAAGTGCTAGTTTGCTACCACGAGTAGCGATGATTAGTTTTTTCATTTAGACTCTTTTATAAAATTTCTATAGGTTCGTTTTGTATCATCTTTTTTACCATCAAAATAGATGGTAGGAGTGCCATTCACCATTAGATTATTGGCAAGTTCTTGATCACTGTCTAATTGCTTAATAATATGCGCTTGGTTAATCTGTGCAACCGTAAAGTTTTTATTGAGAGCTTTGTTGAAAATACCTAAAATAGCCTTTTCATCACTCTCTTTAATGTCAAAAAATTCTTTATAAACTTTTTGCACAATCTCTTTATCACCTTGTATTTCAGCTAAGAGCATTGCTTTTACTAGTGTTGGAGCAGCGGGGTGAATATTGAGCGGGAAATGGTAATAAAAAAGTGCAAATGTCTCAGGATGTTTTTGGACATCGGCAATGACTTCAGGAACAAAATCCATACAGAAAGGACACAATGGATCACTAAAAACAACGATTTTATGAGGGGCATTGAAATCACCTGCTAAAAGATGCTCTTTGTTATATGCAGAAGCTTCCACATCCAATGAATAAGAACCCTTGATGCTTCGACCGCTGTTAATATCTACAAAATCTTTGCTCAAAATTTTACCATTGGTAAAGACAATATCATTGACTGAGATCTTTTTACCCTCTTGTTTTGTTAGTTTGAGATCAATACGCACAAAATAGACCATCCAACCAGCAAGGTCTTTCATCTCTTCTTTTTTGAGAATAATTGCTTTTTCAAAGGTATAGCTTTCGTTAGTAGAGACTGCTTTTTGTAAAAAGGTCGTTACTTTTTGATCAAGTTCAGCATTGATATCAGCCGCAAATAGCGAAAGACTACTTAATGCGATGATTGTCGTCAATAACTTCAACATCAATGATCTCATCTTCTTTTCCTTGTTTAAAATGATGTGGAGGAAATGGAGTATCCTCTTTTACATGTAAAAATTTTGCAACAAACAGTGTTACAATGGAACTAAATTGCAATAATAGACCTATAATATCTCCCAAAAATCCTGGTAAGATAAGTAAAATAGCACCTACAATCGTCCAAAGATTGAGCTTTTGGAAAGATTGTAAGCTTATCTCTCCTTGCATCAAGGCACTGAGGTTCTGCATCAATGTTATACGCATGTTGGCAAGTAAAATAATTCCCACAAAAGCAGATAAAACAAGCTCAACAAATGTTGCCATAGCTCCTATTTCAGAAGCGACATTGACACTTACCATGACTTCTAAGAAGAGATAGATCAAAAAGTATTTCACGCGAGTAGTTCCTTAAGTTTTGAAAGAGCTTCCTCTTTTTTGACAACGGTTTTATCTAATGTTTTACGCTCAACAATTTCGACAAACCCCTCTTCAAGCTCTTTTCCAACAATAAGAGCGTACGGAAGACCGATGAGCTCATAATCTTTCATTTTAAACCCAAAACGCTCATTTCTATCATCCAAAAGAACACCCAAACGCTCATTTTTTAAAGCATTGTACATATCTTCTGCATATGCGCTTTGCGATTCATCTTTTGCGTTAGAGACAATAATATCGAGAAGATAGGGAGCGGTTTGTTTATTCCAAATACACCCTTTTTCATCATGGCTTGCTTCAATCATAACCGCTACCAAACGGCTTACACCAATACCATAGCAACCCATATAAAACGGTTGAGCTTTGCCATTTTTATCTAAAAAGGTCGCACCCATAGCTTTGGCATATTTTTGTCCGAGTTGGAAGATGTGCCCTACTTCAATACCTTTGGTTATACCAAGCTCACCACCACAACACGCACATCTGTCGCCTGCTTTGACACTGACAAGATCTTTGTAACGATCTTCGTTAAAGTTAAACATGGAGACACCCACCATATGGAAGTCTGTTTCATTGGCTCCACAAATTAGATTTTTAGCCTCTTTAAGTTCTAAATCTATGTAAAATTTTACACATTCTAGTCCAACAGGTCCAATAAAGCCAGCTTTGAGCCCTACTTTCTCAACCTCTTCAAGGCTTGCATCAACTAAGTCAAGCGCACCGCACGCATTTTGCGCTTTGGTCTCTTGAAGCTCATCATTTCCTCTTACAAAGAAGACAACAACCTCTTCTTTGTCAACATAAACTGCTTTTTTAACAACCGCTTTAATGCTATAGAAAGAATCGACTTTAAAAAAACTACTGACATCATCAATCGTTTTCATATCAGGGGTTTTGAATTTGGAAAGATTAGCTTCCGGTGTTTCTGCTGTGGTTGTTTTAGGTGCACGTTTTGCCGCTTCGATGTTAGCAGCGTAAGAACATTTTTGGCAGACAACAATGTCATCTTCACCATTTTCCGCTAAAACCATAAACTCTTTACTGCCACTTCCACCGATGGCACCACTATCGGCTTCAACAGCTCTAAAATCAAGCCCTAGACGTGTAAAGATTTTGGTGTAGGTCTTTTCCATAACATCAAACTCTTTTTTCATACATGCTTCATCTTCATGGAAACTGTAACCATCTTTCATGGTAAATTCACGACCACGAAGCAAACCATAGCGAGGACGTGCTTCATCACGAAACTTTGTCGTAATTTGGTACAAGTGAAGTGGTAATTGCTTGTAACTGTTAATACGGTTACGTACTACATCGACCACAACTTCTTCATGGGTTGGGCCTAAAACAAATTCATTCTCTTTGCGGTCTTTAAAACGACACAATTCTTTGCCAAAAACATCGTAACGTCCACTTTGTTTCCAAAGTTCAGCAGGTGTAACCACATCCATCTGAATCTCTTGTGCACCTGTTTCATCCATCTCTTCTTTGACGACATTTTTGATTTTATCAAAAACGATTTTTCCCATTGGCAAAAAGTTATAAAGTCCACTTCCTACTTGTGAGATAAAACCGCCACGCACCAAGTATTGATGGCTTGGAAGCGTTGCATCTTTTGGCGCATCTTTGGTTGTTGGTGCATACAGTTTTGAAAATCTCATTTCATTCCCCCCATTTGGTATTCACATTTGTATTGATTCATTCGTTTTGTTTGATCTTCATTAATGTTAAAAATATATTGAACCGCTTGCACGATCGTATCGGCTTCAGGTTTTTCGGCTACTTCTTTTAAGTTCTTGGTAGCAGAGTGTAAAAAAGAGTTAAAAGCATGGTGTAAAACTTTGGACACTTGATCTTGCAACTCTTCAGGAATATACCCTTTTTTAACTGCTTTCTCTAACTCTTGCAAAGAGCACTCTTTGGCATGATCACGAATCTCTTTGATAATTGGATCCACACACATACTTTGTAACCATTTAAAGAAGTCCATCGTTGAACGTCCTACGATAGAATAAGCGATTTTAGCCTGCTCTTCACGAAGTGACATATTTTTGCTCACAATTTCTTCAAGATCATCTACAGAATAGACATGCAGGTCTTTGCGCTCTTTGACATCGATGTCACGAGGAACAGCAATATCAAACCAATAGCGGGAAAATTCGCGTTCTTCAACCATATCATCGGTTATAACACTGTGTGGAGCACCTGTAGCCGTAAAAACAAGGCGATAACGATTGATAAATTCTGTAAGTTTTGCATAGGGAGCTACAGTTGCAAGTTCGCCTAATTCAGTGGCTAAAGCTTGAGCATGTTCTAAGTTACGGTTAATAATGATGATGTTAACACCACTGGATATAAGATGTTTTGCGGCAAGTTGGCTCATCTCTCCAGCACCTACAACAAGGGCCGTTAAGCCTCCAATATTTCCAAGTAAATCTTTAGCCTTACTTACCGCTACACTTGAAACGGAAACAGGACTTTTGGAGATGTCCGTACGACTGCGTACTTCTGCGGCACAGCGAAATGCATGGTGCATCGCACGTCCTAATTTTTGACCGCAATAGTTATTTTCAAAGGCAAATCTAAATGCTTCTTTAAGTTGCCCAGCGATTTGAGTTTCGCCAATAACTAAACTATCAAGCGAAGAACAGACCGTGAAAAGATGGTGAATTGCACCATTGTCTTCATAAACGTCAGCGCGACCTTCCAGCTCGTCTCGTGAAACGCTTGAAACATGGCTTAAAAGATCAAATGTATCACTCAGTGCTGATTGACACTCTGTAACCGAAACAATTACTTCTACACGATTACAGGTCGAAAGCAAAATAACTTCATTCACCGCCGCACAGCCAACTAAAGAGCCCATAAAATGACGGCTTTTTTCTTCTGAATTAAATGCTAATTTTTCACGAATACTAATATCAGTGTTTTTATGTGTAAAACTAATGGTTAGATAGTGCATTAAAAATTCCTCTCAATCATCTCTTTAATAATAGAGCTTAAACCTACATCTTCTTCTTTTTCGATCACTTCCAAAGCTTCTAGTCCTAGTCTTCTAGCATAAGCAATGGAATCTTCCAGTGCATTAGTTTCGTACATTTTGGCTTTGATCCACTCTTTTTGGACATCATCAAGTTCTTGTTGAAATAGCGCCAGTAATGTTTGCTGTTCATCTTTTGAGAGTTTATGATACATATAAAGGTACGGTAATGTAGTCTTACCCTCTTTAAAATCATTAAGTGAAGGTTTTCCAAGGGTTTCGCTGGATTGGGTAATATCTAAAATATCATCAATAATTTGAAAAGCAAGCCCTAAATTTTTACCGTAAAGTGCGTAAATGTCACCATTTTTTCCAGCAAGTAAGGCAGCTGCTTTTGCAGAAGCTTCAATCAGTGAAGCTGTTTTTTTATAGATCATATCAAAGTAACGCTCTTCACTTGCATTAAAAGTATGAGAGAGTTCAACATCCATAAGCTCGCCTACAGAAAGCAATGCGACTGCATGTGAGATAGTATACGCAACATCTTGAGGCATAGACGTTAATGCGCTAAAGCCTTTTGAGTAAAGAATATCCCCTAACATAATGGCTGTTTTATTGCCAAAGAGCGCATTGATAGAATCTTCACCGCGTCTTGTAAAAGCGTCATCAATCACATCATCATGAAGCAGGCTTGCCGCATGAATCAACTCAACAATAGACGCTAGCTTGAGGGAATTTTCATTCACTCCTGCAATTTTTAAGATCAGTTTCGCGCGTAACCTTTTACCTTTAGGAACTCTATGAAAGAGCTCAACACTGCGTGCATCGCCTAAAGAGGCGACCATTTCTACCATCAAATTTTCAACTTTTCCTAGCACCTGCGATCCTACGGTTTCTTTTTTGGTTTAAACTCAACTTCTATGCGTTGTTGATTATCTTCTATAAATATATCTAAAATTGCCTCTTTATTTCTTTGATCGAAGTCAGTAAAGACAATTTTTGCAGTTGTTCTAGAAAGTATTTTATTATCGCCATCTGGTAAAAGAGGTATTATCACGCTTTCCAGAGGGTATTTTTTTTCTAAAACATACTGCGTTGGATAACCCCTATAATTGACTAAAAGCGTTAACATATTATTTGTAAAAAGGGTCCAACGAAGCTTTAATAGATACTCATTATTGGGATTTTCAGCTGTTGGTTTTTTAGTCATCTCTTTACGGTTTATCAAAATCAAACCTGGTTCATCTTTTTTCAGGATGAACTTGTGTTCGTATTCATATACTATTTCTGAGAAAAGTGATTGAGCGCTAAAAAGCAGACAACATAAGAGCCATCTTAGTTTATTCATTTTGAGTTAAAATATCTCCAACACTGCTAATAAATAGGTCATTATTGTGTTCAACCATTGCATCGGCTTCTTCCATAAAAACAGTGTGAATCATACCCTCAAGTGCTTCGACTCCAAACTGTTTTTCAAGTAAAATTTCCATGGCACTGTAACGATCTACGATTTGTAAAAGCTTTGTTTTAACAAGCTCTTTATTAGCATTAAAGAGAATATCGAAAAATTTACTCTTAGGACTTCCCATAAAAAAGTCATCTTCATCTTCATATAACATCGTTTCTCCTATGCCTTATATTAAACGATTATAGCACACTAAAGCTTATCACATCTGAAAAAAGCATGGTAGATTTTAGATTTTAAAACGTTTTTTTAACTAACCATCTGTTAGTTATGTCTTAAATTATTAAGAAAATTCACCGTCTAAAGTATCCTAAAAAACGATATTTACATATAATTTTATGTATAATAATCTGTATTATTTCTTATGTTAGTTATACCCTTATCTAACTTATATTAAGTATTATTGTATGAATAAATATGTTTTTTGATTCATAACTTAATGCCTAGATTTCACCCTCCTCTCTTTCATAAATCAATCCCTACTTTTTTAATCATTACTTTTTTGATAAAGTTACTTGACATTGAAAAAAAAATAGTCTATACTTTCATCAAATAAACTGCAAAAAGGAAAAAGAATGCATCAAGAGACACTAGCACTTCATCACGGATATGACAAACAACAGTTTGGTACAATGTCAGTCCCTGTGTATCAAACAACAGCCTATGACTTTGGATCAGCAGAAACAGCTGCAAACCGTTTTGCACTTAGAGAACTTGGACCCATCTACACACGTCTCAACAATCCAACGACGGATGTTCTTGAAGCTAGAATTGCTGCTGTTGAAAATGGTGAAGCTGCCATTGCAACTGCAAGTGGTCAAGCTGCTATCTTTTTTGCTATTGCTAACCTTGCAGAAGCGGGTGATAATATCATTATTGCTAAGAAAATTTACGGTGGTGCGACCACTCTTTTAACCCACACTATCAAACGTTTTGGGATTAAAGCAAAAGTTTTTGAGAGCGACCATGCAGATGATCTAGAAGCATTGATCGATGATAAAACCAAAGCAATCTTTTTTGAGACACTTTCCAATCCACAAATTGCGATCCCAAATATTGAAAAAATCGTCGCAATCGCTAAAAAATACAACATCATTACGATAGCTGACAACACTGTAGCAACCCCTATTCTCTTTCAACCCCTCAATCATGGCATTGATGTAAGCGTACACAGCGCAAGTAAATACATCTCTGGTCAAGGAAGTGCTATGGGCGGTCTTATTGTTGAAGCAAAAGGGCTCAATGCCAAACTTATTGGTAACCCACGCTATCCACAATTTAATGAACCCGATGAGAGTTATCATGGTCTAGTTTATGCAACGTTGCCATTTCCTATCTTTTCACTGAGAATTCGTCTTTCATTGATTCGCGATATTGGAGCAACCATTTCTCCCTACAACTCATGGTTACTCATCCAAGGCTTAGAAACACTCTCTTTACGTGTTAAAGAGCATTCACGCAATGCTTATAAAGTTGCATCATTTTTAAAATCACACCCAAAAGTGAAAAAAGTTTCTTATCCTGGACTTGAAAGCGACCCTTTACATGCAAGAGCCAAACAGTACTTTACAGATGCCCAAACATCTGGACTTTTAAGTTTTGAAGTAGAAGATTTAGAGTTTGCAAAGCATATTTTAAATTCCACAAAAATCTTTTCAGTTGTTGTCAATATTGGTGATTCAAAATCAATCATTACGCATCCAGCAAGCACAACACACCAACAACTCTCAATTGAAGAGTTAGAGCTTTCTGGCGTAAAAGTAGGTCTTATTCGTCTGAGTATTGGACTTGAAAATGCGGATGATCTGATCGAAGATCTTAAAATTGCGTTAGGGTAAGGAAGGTCGATGTCATTACTTTCAACCAAAGGGATGTACGGCTTAAGTGCCATGTACCAACTCTTTTTATCAAAGTCTAACAAGCCTTTGCAAATCAAAGAGATCTCAGCACGTGCTGAGATCCCACAAAACTATCTTGAACAACTTTTAATTCTACTGCGTCAAGCAGGATTGGTGAGTAGTGTTAGAGGTGCTTATGGTGGCTATTTATTAGCTAAAAACCCTGAGGATATTTTGATTAAAGATATTCTCATTGCTCTTGAAGGTAATCTTGTTGTTACGGATGGGGATGTAAAAGACCCTGTTCTAAGAATTTTTTATGAAGAGAGCAATCGTAAAATCCAAGAGATTTTTAATTTACCGTTATCTGAATTTCAGGTCTATTCAGAACGTCTTAGTCATCAATTAAACTATAGTATATAAAGGAGATTATTATGTATGCACACAATGTAACAGAACTTATTGGCAATACACCTCTTGTCAAGTTGAACCATGCCTCAGAAGCTACCAATGCTTTGATCCTTGGTAAATGTGAATTCCTTAACCCTTCACACTCAGTCAAAGATCGTATCGGATTTAATATGATTAAAACTGCCCTAGATAAGGGCTTAATTGATAAAAATTCAATTATCATCGAACCTACAAGTGGTAACACAGGTATAGGTCTAGCAACCGTATGTGCAAGCCTTGGTATTAAGCTCATTCTTACAATGCCTAGCTCCATGAGTTTGGAGCGTCGTAAACTACTTGCAGCGTTAGGCGCAGAGCTTGTTTTAACAGAGCCAGCATTAGGTATGAAAGGTGCAGTAGAAAAAGCGACTGAGCTTTCAAAAGAGACACCAAATTCATTTGTTCCACAACAATTCGCAAATGAATCAAACCCAGCCATTCACTATGCAACCACAGCAGAAGAAATTTGGAAAGATACGGATGGCAAAGTAGATATCTTAGTAGCTGCCGTAGGAACGGGCGGAACTATTACAGGAACAGGAAAAAGACTTAAAGAACTTAATCCTAATATCCAAATTATTGCCGTTGAGCCAGAGACATCCCCAGTTCTTTCAGGTGGAAACCCCGGACCACATAAGATTCAAGGTATTGGTGCTGGATTTATTCCATCTGTTCTTGATACCAAAGTCTATAATGAAGTCGTAAAAGTAAGCTACGAAAATGCGGTTGAAACATCTCGTAATCTTGCAAAGCAAGAAGGTCTTCTTGTTGGTATTTCAGCAGGAGCTAACGTCTATGTTGCATCACAAATTGGAGAAAGACCTGAGAACAAAGGTAAAACTATTGTTACTATTTTATGTGATACAGGTGAGCGTTACTTAAGCGCAGGCCTTTATGAGTACAAAGAGTCGTGAAAACGACTCTTCTTTTTTAACCTCTTTTTTTCTTTTGCCTTTAACAGATTTTATGGTACTATTTGTCCCATCACACGAAGGGCATGTGGACACATGAAAAGAATACCAAGTATTTTGCTTAAAAAGCCTTTGTTACTAGGTTCTATTACTTTTGTTGTCAATATCTTCATTAGTACAATACCCGTTTTAATCCTCCATGATAAACATCTCGAGCAATATAAAAGCACCTTTGCTTTCATAGAATTTTTCGATACAAAATTACTCGCAGAACAGCAAATCATTGTGCAAAGTGCACTTTTTTACTCTTTTCTATTTTCTACTATTTTGGCTATCTTAATAACACTTCTTGCCTCTTTTTTAAAAAAATCTTACCTTGAGGTTGAAAACCTCTCCCATGTCGATGGACTCACAGGACTTTACAATCGCATTATGTTTATGAGCGTCTTTCAAAAAGAGATTCCCAAAGTCAAACGTAACAAACAACATCTCTTTTTAGTCATTCTAGATATTGACGATTTCAAGCCTATTAACGATACATTTGGACATCTTGTAGGCGATGAAGCCATAAAAATAACAGCTCATACACTCCAAAATTTACTTCGCACATCCGATACAATTGCACGTTTTGGTGGTGATGAGTTTATCATCAGTATCGTCGATAAAGATAAAGATGCTGCTTCTACAATAGTCAATCGAATTTTAAATGAATTTAACAATAAAATGATTCCCGTAAAACGCAATGACGAAAAACAAGAAATACCGATAAACCTTAGTATTGGGTACACTGCTTACAAAAATGAAGATGACTTTAAAACGATGCTCCAGCGTGCTGACCAAGCGCTTTACATCTCCAAAGAAGCTGGCAAAAATACCGCTACTTACTTAGCTTAAACCAAGTCTTACCCCCATTTTTGTATAATCCCCTAAAAAATTTATAAGGTATATAAACCTATGAGCGAAAAAAGCACCGTTTACAATCCTAAAGAGATCGAAGAGAGTTACTACAAAATTTGGGAAGAGAGAGGCTATTTTGAAATAGATGGCAATAAAGCCATTCAAGAAAATGGTAAAAACTTCTGTATTATGATGCCTCCTCCAAATGTCACAGGAAGCCTACATATAGGGCATGCCCTTACGTTTACCCTTCAAGACATCATCACCCGTTTTAAACGCATGGATGGCTTTAAAACCCTTTGGCAACCCGGAACCGATCATGCGGGAATTGCTACACAAAATGTGGTCGAAAAACAGCTCCTAGCACAGGGCATTAAAAAAGAAGAGCTAGGACGTGAGAAGTTCTTAGAAAAAGTCTGGGAGTGGAAAGCATACAGCGGTGGACAGATTGTTCATCAGATGCGTAAACTTGGCGTCTCACCTGCGTGGAGTAGAGAACGCTTTACGATGGATGATGGTCTTAAAAACTCTGTCAAAAAAGCCTTTGTAAAATACTACAATGAAGGCTTAATCGTTCGTGGTAACTACATGGTCAACTGGTGTACCCATGATGGTGCACTCAGTGACATCGAAGTTGAATTTGAAGCCAACAAAGGAAAGCTCTACCACCTCAAATACTTCCTTAAAGACTCAGAAGAGTTTCTCATCGTAGCAACCACACGTCCAGAGACCTACTTTGGTGACACTGCTGTTATGGTACACCCTGACGATGAGCGATATAAACACCTTTTAGGTAAAAAAGTGGTTCTTCCTCTCATTGGTCGTGAAATCGAAATTATTGCGGATGAACATGTCGATATGAGCTTTGGTACAGGCTGTGTTAAAGTAACGCCTGCACATGACATCAACGATTACGAAGTAGGAAAACGACACAACCTCGAATTCATTAAAATTTTTGATAGCAATGGTATTTTAAATGACTATTGTGGTGAATTTAAAGGGCAAGAGAGACTTGAAGCACGAGCTCCTATTATGGCAAAACTAGATGCTGAAGGTTTTGTCGATAAAGTTGAAGACTATGAGAACCAAGTAGGTCACTGTTACCGTTGTAAAAACGTAGTAGAACCTTACATCTCCAAACAATGGTTTGTTAAAAAAGAGATCGCGGATGGTGCCATTGTAAAAGTCAATGAACACTTAGCAGAATTTTACCCAAGTCACTGGCTCAATTCATACAATGCATGGATGAAAGAGCTTCGTGACTGGTGTATCTCTCGCCAACTTTGGTGGGGGCATCAAATTCCTGTCTTTTACTGCGATGAATGTGGACATGAGTGGGCAAGTGAAAAAGAGAGTGAGCATGAATGTCCAAAATGTAAAAGTGCGAAAATCCACCAAGATCCAGACGTTCTTGACACATGGTTTAGCTCAGGCTTATGGCCTTTTTCAACACTCGGTTGGGAAAATGGCGATGTGTTTAAAGGTGAAAAATGGAATGAGAGTGACTTAAAAGACTTTTATCCGAACACCCTACTCATCACAGGTTTTGACATCCTTTTCTTCTGGGTCGCGCGTATGATGTTCTCAGGTGAACACACCCTTGGTGAGCTTCCTTTTAAAGACATCTACTTGCATGCTCTCGTTAAAGATGAACATGGTCACAAAATGAGTAAAAGTAAAGGCAATGTCATCGACCCACTCGATACCATCAGTGAATACAGCGCCGATACCTTGCGTTTTACATTGGCGATTTTAGCCGTTCAAGGTCGTGACATTAAACTAAGTGGTGAAAAACTAGAGCAAATCCGTAACTTTACCAACAAACTTTACAACGCTTCACGCTTCTTGTTGATGAATGCAGACTCATTTGAAGATTTGGAAAACATTGAAATTAAAACTGCTCTTGGTGCGTATATGAAAAGCCGTCTTGCCGTTGCGATGGAAGAGGTACGTGGACACTTTAGTGACTACCGCTTTAACGATGCAGCAACAACCCTTTACCGCTTCTTGTGGGGCGAGTTTTGTGACTGGGGTATTGAGCTTAGTAAAGCCGATAAACCTGCGATTTTAGAGTTGGGTTCTATTTACAAAGAGGCGATGAAACTGATTCATCCATTTATGCCATTTATCTCAGAGTTCCTTTACCAAGAGCTCTCCGACACAACACTTGAATCAACCGAATCCATCATGGTCAAGCGTTACCCTCATGCACTTGTTCGTGATGAAAAGATTGAGAAAACCTTTGAACTCGTTATCGAAGCCATCGTTGGCATTCGTCGTGCCAAAGCGAACATCGACCTTGGAAACAAAAAAATTGAGCATGCTTACATCAAAGTACCAAATGTAGAAAATCTTAAAGATGCTATTAAATACATTAGTTTATTGGCAAAAGTTGAGAATATCGACTTTACAGAGACAAAAATTGCAAACTCTGCAACTGATGTTGGCGATAATATCGAAGTGTTTATTCCCCTTGATGGAGTTGATTTAGGTCCTATTATTGAGCGTTTGAACAATCAAAAAGTCAAACTTGAAAAAGAGATCATGAAGCTAAGCGGTATGCTTTCCAACGAGCGTTTCGTAGCCAATGCCCCAAAAGAGGTCATAGCTGAAAATCAAAAAGGTTTAGATGACGCTAAATCAAAAATGGAAAAAATTGAGGCTGAACTTAGCTCACTTGGAGAATAACTCTAGAATGTAGGAGCTCTAAAGCTCCTACAAAGCCCTATTTTAGGCCTTTGGACGAAAAGGCTTTATCACTTCTTCGTTACACGTTAAAAATGGTCCTTCTAAAAGATCGATACAATACGGCACCGCTGGAAAGACTGCATCCAAACACTCACGTATAGACTTAGGTTTCCCCGGAAGATTGATAATGAGGCTACGACCACGAATACCTGCCGTTTGTCGCGATAAAATCGCTGTTGGCACATACTTAAGGCTTACTTGACGCATAAGCTCACCAAATCCAGGCATCATCTTCTCACACACCGCTTCAGTCGCTTCAGGCGTGACGTCACGCAGTGCAGGACCTGTTCCACCCGTCGTTACGATCAAACAACATTCGTCATGATCTGCCATATGTTCAAGTGCCGCTTCAATCAATGGCTGTTCATCAGGAATGACTTTATATACCGGCACCCATTCACAGCTTAAGTACGCATTCATCGTCTCGATGATTGCTTTACCAGAAAGATCTTCGTAAATGCCTGCACTCGCGCGATCCGAGATCGTAAGAATTCCAATTTTAATCTGACTCATGTTATTGCTCCATAGTAAATTCAAGTAATGCTTTGATGGTTTTTGTATAAGGTGCATCAACACCTATTTGGTGCAGTGCGCGAATAACGACACCACAAATCTCTTCTATTTCGAGGGCTCTACCCTGCTCTAAATCAACCAACATGGAAGGCTTAATCGAGTCAAACTGCTTAATCAAATTAAACATAGCATCGACATCTTCTTGCGAAATCTTCACATGTAAACTGCGTGCCGCATGTGCTGTCTCTTGCATCAGACCATACACGACATCGCAAAGTGAACTTTTGTCAAATAAAACACCCGTTTTAACACGAAGCAATGCGCAAAGTGCATTAACACCATTGTTAATCACCAGTTTTTTCCAAAGTTCTTGTTTGATGTCATATGTCGTTTGAGTGGGAATACCTGCCTGCTTAAATACAAGCGATAGCTCTTCCAAAAATCGTTCATTCTCCATCGTTACATGCATCATACCGATAATCGTCTCTGCCGTACCCACAGCTTCAATATGAGCAGGTTTGACAACGTGTGCGCCAATTTTACGGGTAAGCCCACCTATAACATACTCTTCAGCAAAATAGTCACATAAAATGGCTTCATTTTCAACACCATTTTGCAATGAAAGAATATAGGGAGGATGCATCTGATTGCGTAGCCATTGCGCAAGTTTCATCGCAACTTCACGTGTTGCAGTTGATTTGGTTGTGAGGATAATCAGATCAAATGAATTAGCCTCTACATCAAGAAGGCTTTCAAGATCAAAAGCTTTGATATTTTGTTCAAATTCAAAGCTTGGATGCTTTACATGCAACCCATCAGTTTGAAGTGCTTCAAGATGAGCACCTCTGGCAACAAAGGCTACTGTATGTCCAGCAGCAAGCAGTCGTGCTCCAAAATAGCCACCAACCCCGCCTGCTCCTAGAATAATAATATTCATATTGTTTATTTTGAAAGACGAACGCGAACACTCGCTTCATGCGCACCAAGACCTTCTGTATGTGCTAAAAGTGCACACGCCTCACCAATCTCATCAATACCCTGTTTGCTCATAGAAATAATCGACGAGCGCTTCAAAAAGTTCTCAACACCCAGTGGCGAGTAAAACTTAGCCGTTCCACCTGTTGGAAGGGTATGGTTTGGTCCAGCGATATAATCCCCAATAGGTTCAGGCGTGTAAGACCCCATAAAAATAGCACCAGCATGGCGAATACGAGGTAATAAATCAAACGGATGTGAAGTCACCACTTCTAAGTGTTCTGGTGCAATTTGATTCATCAAATCCACCGCTTCATCCATATCGCGCGTAACAATAATCGCTCCACGCTCTTTGATAGAAACTTCTGCAATCGCTTTACGATCTAACGTCTCAAGCCATGCATAGACTTCCGTACGCGTTTTTTCAGCAATTTCCAAAGAAGGGGTAATCAAAATAGAACTTGCCATCTCATCGTGTTCCGCTTGAGAGAGAAGATCAATCGCTAAAAGGTGTGGATCAGCACTGGTATCTGCCAAGACTCCAATTTCACTCGGTCCTGCAATCATGTCAATGTTTACTTCGCCAAACACAAGTTTTTTAGCTGTTGCAACAAAGATATTACCAGGCCCTGTGATGACATCCACTTTTGCAATACTCTGTGTGCCATACGCCATTGCAGCAATGGCACTTGCCCCTCCGACTTTATACGCTTTCTTAATGCCACAAAGATGCATCGCCGCAAGCAAAAGAGGATTGAGCTCATTATTGGGTGCTGGTGTGCAGACGACAATCTCTTTAACTCCCGCAACGATAGCGGGAATAGCGTTCATTAAAAGACTACTCGGATACGCAGCTTTCCCACCAGGGATGTAAAGCCCCGCACGATCAACTGGTGTTACTTTTTGACCAAGAACAGTGCCATTGTCTTCAAAATCAAGCCATGATTTAGGCATGAGTTTTTCATGGTAAGCATAAATGCGTTTATACGCAAGTTCTAATGCCCCCTTGAGCTTGACATCAAGCGCGTCATAGGCATTTTTCATGTCGCTTATTTTCACTTCAAGCGCTTCGTCATCGTCACCAAGCCAGATATCAAATTTTTCAATATGGTTACGTAAAGCGCCGTTACCTTCGGCTTTAATTTCAGCAATAATGTTTGAAACAATTTTAGATACATTTTCCATGTCCATGTGACCACGGCGTAAAAGTTCATCAAACTGGGCTTTAAAATTTTGTTCATCTGTTTTTAAAAGTAACATCATTCATCCTCTTTAAAAGTATCTTATTATAGCATATTTGCTTTACGCACATACCGAGACAGCATAGATACATTACCTAAAAGTCCGCCTTGATGCACATAAATAGGTGTCCCTTCTTGGCTATTGCTGTTTTCCAGTAAAGCTTTCCAGCCTACAGGATCGTACAGAAGATCAAACTCAACGCCCATTTCATCTTTTAGAGATTGCCATAATATGTATAATTCTATGTATAATTTTCCATAATGATACTTTTTAGTCGTCTCTAAAATAGTTGGATAGCGCGATAAACTTGGTTCCACCATTTCCCACTGTTTTTGTAAATAAGCACTATTCCCAACCGTAGGACATGTCAAAACAGGGTAAGGAAGATGCTTTTGCAAAAAAAGTGCTGTAGTGCCTGTACCCGAAGGAAGAAAGAGATAAGGCTTCATTATATTATGTGTTTCTATATCTACTAAAAGTTCCTCAGCTAAGGCTTTTATACCCTCTTCTGCTTCTTTTTGCCTACCACCTTCTTCGACATGCAAAGAGTTTTCATCAAGCCATTTTTGCACTTCGTCCGTGCGTGTAGAAGATTCTACGATTTGCATACCATTTGCAAGTGCCTCTTTATAATTACCCATAGGATTTTCTTTGAGAAAAACGGGGATATGATCGCAGACATAAACAAATTCCCAACCTTTAAGCTTGGCCAAAACTGAGAGCGAATACATTGCATTGGATTGATTTGAACCTGAACTTACCACACGCTTGATGTGTAGAAAATCATGGATTAAAAAGGAGTGAAATTTACGTGCTTTATTGCCTGAAAAATCTTTATCGAGAAGGTCATCACGTTTAAGATAAAAAAGCTGGTTTTGAAAGCTTCGCTTTTCAAAAGGAGATGGAAGAAAAAGCATTTAGATGAGAAAACAAAAAAGCCCTATTGTAGGGCTTTCCATGATTAACAACGATTCAAACAATTAAGATCTTCAAAGGCTTTTAGAAGACGGTTTTTAACGGTCTCTTCGCCTGGACGAAGCCATTTACGAGGATCATAATATTTTTTATTAGGTTTATCGTCACCCTCTGGGTTACCAATTTGACCTTGAAGGTAAGGAGCGTATTTTTCAATATACCCTTTAACCCCTTCCCAAAATGCCCATTGTGTGTCGGTATCGATGTTCATTTTAATAACACCGTATCCTACGGCTTCACGAATGTCAGAGAGTTCACTTCCGCTACCACCGTGAAATACAAAATTCACAGGTTGTGCATCCGTTTTAAATTTCTCTTGGATATATTTTTGAGAATTATCCAAGATTTTTGGTGTTAAATTGACATTACCTGGTTTATAGACACCATGAACATTTCCAAATGATGCTGCAATCGTAAAATTAGGGCTAATTTTCAAAAGCTCTTCATATGCATAAGCTACATCTTGTGGTTGTGTGTAAAGCGCTGAGTTATCAAGACTCGTGTTATCAACACCATCTTCTTCACCACCAGTACAACCAAGTTCAATTTCTAATGTCATACCCATTTTGCTCATACGCTTTAGGTATGAAACACATGTTTGAACATTTTGCTCTAATGGCTCTTCGGAAAGATCCAACATATGTGAGCTAAAAAGTGGTTTGTGTGTTTTCGCAAAATGCATTTCACTCGCACTGAGTAATTCATCAATCCACGGAAGCAATTTACGTGCAGCGTGATCGGTATGTAAGATAACAGCTACACCATACGCTTCAGCCAATGTATGCACATGCAATGCACCACTAATGGCGCCTAAAACACCCGCTTTAAGTCCATTGACACCTTTTCCTGCATAAAACTCAGCTCCACCATTGGAGAACTGAACAATCACAGGAGAATTTGCAGATTTTGCAGCCTCTAAAACAGCATTAATAGAATTCGTTCCCACGACATTGACAGCAGGAATTGCAAAATGGTTTGCTTTAGCAATAGCAAAAACCTTTTGCAAATCATCGCCAGTAACAACACCCGGTTTTACAAAATCAAAAATTTTCGCATTCAACATGAAAACGCCTTTTATTTCAATTTTTATACGCCTTATACACAAAGCTTGTAAAATGAAGCTTTGCTATTCACTAAAGCTTCTGTCTTTCTAGAAACAGAAACTTTAGCTTTTGGGTCACTATTTGATTGTTACTTTTGCATTTTTTCGAAGAGTTTGTGCTTTATCAGCTACTTGAATACGGAATTTTTCCATTTTCAAGCCATTTTCAATTTGTGGTTTTACAACATCAAAAGTTGCTTTTTCAGCAGCTTTAGTGTCTTCAACTAAGATAACATGGAAACCAAATTGTGTTTGAACTGGAGTTTTAGTGATTTCACCTTTTTTAAGTGCAAAAGCTGCATCTGAGAAAGGTTTTACCATTTGATTTGCAGCAAACCATCCTAGTTCACCACCACCTTGACCGCTTGGTCCTGTAGATTTAGTGGTTGCTAATTCAACAAATTTGTCATTAAGTTTTTGGCCAGAAAGACCGTCTAATTCTTTGATAACATCTTTAGCTTCTTGCTCAGTTTTAACAAGTACGTGTCTTGCTTTGACGGTTGCTGGTTGCATAAATTTATCAGCATTTTTGTCATAATAATCTTTAACATCTTTTGCATCAACTTTTACAGCATCAAAGATTTTTTTCATCCATACTTCAAGCGCAAGATCAGCTTTGATGCGTTTAAGTGCTTCAGCATAATCTTTGTCTTTTTCAACACCGCTTTTTGTTGCTTCTGTTGTTAAAAGTTTGCGCTCAACAGCTTGCTCAACGATCTTTTGCTTTGCATCAGCAGGAAGTTCTTCAAACTTTGCACCTTGCATTGCACGCATAAGAACTGCGATGTCTTGGTCATTAACATCTTCACCGTTTACAGTTGCAAAAACTGTTGCATTTAGACTTACACCTAGTACTGCAGCAGCAATACTACTTAGAATAACTTTTTTCACTTAGATCCTTTATTGAAGTAATTCGCGTATTGTACCCCAAATCTTATTACTATTTCTTAAATGAAATGTTAATTTTAAGGATTGTCGGTATAATTTTTCAAAACGAAGCAAGGTTGAGTATGAAAAAAGCTACACAAAAAGAGATTGCAGCTATTAAGGCTCTTTTTTTGGAACAGTATCCAACAGCAGTTACCGAACTTAATTACACCTCTTTATACGAACTCTTAGTCTGTGTCATGCTCTCAGCCCAATGTACAGATAAACGCGTTAACCTCATCACACCTGCTCTATTCGAGCGTTACCCAACCGTTAAAATGCTCGCCGATGCGGATCTTAATGAAGTCAAGTCGTTCATAAATTCTTGTTCTTTTTTCAATAACAAAGCCGTCAATCTTCTTAAAATGGCTCAAAAAGTGGTTGAACTCTACGATGGAAAAATTCCTTTAGATGAACAAAAACTGATGGGGCTTGCAGGAGTTGGACAAAAAACGGCGCATGTTGTAATGATCGAATACGCAAATGCTAACTTGATGGCAGTGGACACCCATGTCTTTCGGGTAGCACATCGTTTGGGACTCTCAAGTGCTAAAACAGCAATAAAGACAGAAGAAGAGCTAACGAAAGTTTTTAAAAGTGAACTTCATACACTTCATCAAGCGATGGTGCTTTTTGGCAGATATACCTGTAAAGCAGTCCATCCCTTGTGTGAAGCCTGTTTTTTAAAGGAGTATTGTAAAACCACACAAACATTTAAAGTGTGAGTTTTGTCTCATTAACCTGTAACCGTATTGATCCATTTAATAGAACAACCTTGTGAAGGGTGTTGGATTTTTGGTGCTTCTTGTTTGCTAAAAAGTAACATCACGGCTTCTCTAAGATCTTCTTCCTTGACACTACGTGCATCTTGCCAATTATCATCCAATCTTCCATGATAATAAAGCTTCTCATCGCCATCAAAAAGAAAAATATCAGGGGTACATACCGCACCCAAACTCTTAGCAACATGTTGGTTTTCATCAATGAGATACGGGAATTCTAGACTCATCTCTTTAATTTTATCGAGCATATGAGATGGAGAATCTTCTGGATAGTTAGGATGAATATTTGGATTGATTGCAACCGTTGTAATATCCAGTTTTTTGGCAAACTCTGCAACCGTATTAAGCCTTTTCCAAATAGCGTTAGAGTAAGGGCAATGATTACACATCACGGCGATCATAAAACCACCTTTACCAAAAAGTTCTTTACTTTTTAAACGTTTGCCATTGGGATCTTCCAGTTCAAAATGCTCCAGTGTTTGACCAAGTTCAATTGAAGCTGAGTGTATCAGTGCCATGGTTTAATCCTTATAGATATTAATAATTTTTTGAACAATGAATGCTGTATTTTTAACTGAATTCATATCGCACTCTTCTCTTAATGAATGCGGATAGCGAATCGTGGGTCCAATAGAAACAGCCTCTACCTTTTTGGGTTGATGTGAAATCAACTCACCACATTCAAGCCCCGCATGAATCGCTTTAAAAGCGGCATGAGGGTAAAACTCTTTCATTACGTTATGGACACTTTGAGCAAATGGAGTCATTTCAGGCTTCCAAGCACCGTGCATTCCCTCTTGTGTTACTTCAAAACCAAGCGCTTTAAAAAAAGCCATTGTTTCATGTGCTAGTATAGCCAAATTTTCATCGTCCATAGCACGTGCCGCACAGTCAAATCGTAACACATTATCCACAGTAGAAATGATACCAAGGTTAATACTCATAGAAGGGATATCAAGGACTCTATCCCACTCTCTGATTCCTTGTGCAAACGCTCCAATAGCTTTAATAATAGCGCTTGACTGAGCAATATACTGGGTATAAAATCCCTGCTCTAAACGTTTGACTTGTAAACGCGAATCTTCAATATGCAGAGACGTTTTTGAAGCAACGATGGCTGTGGCACTTTTAGGAATGGCATTGCGTCTTTCTCCCCCATGTAAAGAAATAAGAGAGACATCGTGTTTTAGAAGTTCATACCCTAGCGCTTTAATAGCTGAAGGAATCTTTTTATCAATATCTACACCGGAATGACCGCCAAGAAAATCAAACGCACTGATCTCATAAAGTTTTGTGTCTGCATCCAAAGGGCTATACTGCAAATTTAAAGAGGCAATGACATCAACACCACCTGCACACCCAATATAGAGTTCACCCTCTTCTTCTGCATCAAGGTTTAAAAGATACGAAGCTTTTAGCGGTAATCTAAACTGCATTGCACCTATAAGTCCAACCTCTTCATCAGCAGTAAAGAGACACTCAAGGTTTTCATTGTGCTCCATTGCCCAAAACATAATTGCCATCCCCATACCATTATCTGCACCTAACGTAGAGTTTTTGGCTTTAATCAATTTATCTTGAAGCACAATTTCAATCTTCTCAGTATCCCCAATACAAACCATGTCATAATGTGCTTGTAAACAGATGTTTGGCTCACCTTTTTGGCAGAGGATATTCCCTACAGAGTCTTCTTGAACATAACATCCATTTTTCTTTGCAAATGTTTTAATAAACTCTTTCATCGCTACGGCATGACAACTGCAACGAGGAATGGCTGTAATCGTTCTAAAATGCTCTAATATTTGCTCCATAATAGCCCTTGAAAATTTAATAAACGAAATGCTATTATACAACCTATGAAAACAATATTAATCTTACTCACCGCCTTACTTTTACAAGGTTGCCTCTATTTTAATGATCGAGGTGTATCAGGACGTTATTATAATGACTGCAAAGAATACTATGACGGTATGGGCATTTACCATAAAGAGTGTGATGAAAATATTGTTGACTATAAAACAGTCACAAATGGCGTTTCAAAAGGTGTTGATAAAAGTGTTAATGCTACGAAAAGCATTTTTGAATAACTCTGCATGCCGTTAAATCACATTCGCCAAGAGCGTCTTGCTTGGCTAGGCTGGAAAGATATTGCACCAATGCGGGAGCTCTTAGCTTCTCTTCCTTCACCCCAAAACACAACATATTCTTTAAACAATACTGTGCAAATTGATGCTTTACAGGTAAGTGATTCCGATAAAGATACCATACGACACTGTGCCCTTACACTTCGTCCTTGGCGCAAAGGTCCTTTTGAGCTTTTTGGTACATTTATCGACACAGAATGGCAAAGTTTTATCAAGTACAATCTGTTAGAGCCCTACTTTAACCTAGAGGGTAAAGTTGTTGGTGATATTGGCTGCAACAATGGCTATTATCTGTTTCGTATGCTCTCTCAAAAGCCTAAAAAACTGGTAGGCTTTGATCCTTCAGCCTTGTATAAAACACAATTTGATTTTATTAACCACTTTATCAAAAGTGATATTGTTTATGAAATGCTCGGTGTTGAGCATCTTCCTTTATATGAACACAAATTTGACACCCTCTTTTGTTTGGGTGTTCTTTACCACCGAAGTGATCCTATTCAAACACTAAAAGCCCTTTACCAAGGTCTTAATCCAGAAGGTGAACTTATTTTAGATACCTTTATGATCGATGGAGAGACTCCTGTTGCACTTTGTCCTGCAAAAACCTACTCTAAAATTCCTAATGTCTATTTTGTACCAACGATTCCAGCGCTAATTAACTGGTTAGAACGCGCAAAATTTCGAGATATCGAAGTATTAGAGATCAAAAAAACCGATGCGAATGAACAGCGTAAAACGGAGTGGATTTACGGTGAAAGCTTGGAACAGTTTTTAGATCCAAACAATCCTGAGCTCACCATTGAAGGGTTTCCAGCCCCTAAGCGTGTTTACATTAAAGCAAAACGCTAAATTCGTCGATTTGCCCATGCATATGATAAAAAATTTAGATGTTAGTCTTGCAAGAAATAAAAGCACCAAAGGTGCGTAAGTTCTCTGCCGAAGAGAACTCAGTGTTAACGTAGTTTTTAAAGCTTCGCTTTAAAAGCGTGTCAAAACTTAAATATACAACAGCAAGGATGCTATATGGCACAGAATAAAGCAGGATTAGCCAGAGAAATGATTGATAGTACCACCAATTTTGAAGATGATTTAGATGCATCCGATGATGTTTTGCTCGATTCTACCAATTTTTTAAACGATGATCTTAAAACTCATGTAAAAGTTAAAAGTACACTGATTGGAAATCTCATAGAGCTTACCAAAAACGGTGCGAAGGTCGTTTTACAAACGACAACAGATATGTGTGTTGATGAGTTTGGCTTAATTCACAGTGGTTTTATTTTTGGATCAGCAGAATACGCCGCAGTTGCTGCGGTTAATGAAGCAAATGTTGTGGTTATTGGATGCCGATCTAAGTTTTTTGCCCCTGCAAAACTGGGTGATTTAATTACGTTTGAAGCCAAAGGACGTTTTGAAGATGCCCGCAAAAGAGAAATCAAAGTTGTGGGTATGATTAACGAAATTAAAGTGTTTGAAGGTATATTCCAAGCGGTTCTTCTTGAACGACATATCCTTCAAACAAAAATTGATGAACTTCAAGCGAGTTTCAATCCTAAAGACTTCTTATAAAAAACTAAACCAATACGGTACATTTTTTTGCTCAGTTTTGAGTGTTGTACGCTCCCCATGCCCTGGAAAAATTTCCCAATCTGCTTCAATTTGTAGGAATTTTTCCAAACTCTGGCGCATTTGATCACTACTACTGTAAGGAAAATCATACCGTCCGATAGAATTCTTAAAAATAAAATCTCCACTAAACAGTGCATTTTCAATCAAAATAGCACTGCAACCAGGGGTATGTCCTGGAAAATGCATAAATGAAACTTGAATACCATTTATATCAAAATTTTGATCTCCAACAACAGCTACATCTGCATGGCTTGAAGGTGTTCCTTGAACAAAGGGATCACTTTCTAGCATAAAACAATCATCAATGGGTGCATACAATGGAATATGCAGAGCCTCGACAAGATCGGCATTACTCCACACATGATCAAAATGACCATGCGTATTTAAAATAGCAATAGGATTGTGGACATTATGCAATACCCACTCCGTAGCATCCATTCCAGGATCAATAATAATTTCTTTTCCATCAATACTTACGATATAACAATTTGTGCCATAGGCTCCACATGCTTTACTTTTTAACTGCATTTTTCACTTCTTTTGGTTATTTCTAAAATTTTAACACATCTCATCTTATTTTGCTTTAGAAGCTTAAAAGATTGCATTAATTTTAAGTTTAGTATAATTAAATTGTTGCTCAAATTGCTTATGAGGTTACCATTGTGAACAAATACCAATCCATCGAAAATTTTTTAATCAAGTTTCTCCAAGATGAGGTGCGTAAAGCCGGTTTTTCTAAAGTAGTTCTAGGTATCAGCGGTGGTGTAGATTCTGCTGTTGTTGCCATTCTTGCCCATAAAGCATTTAAAGATAATTTATTAGGCATCATGCTTCCAGCTTCTACGTCAAGTCGTGCCAGCTTAGAGCATGCAACAGAACTTTGCCAGAAATTTGACATTCGAGTTGAAAAAATCCCCGTAGGTTCCCTTGTAGATAACTATTTCCATGATAAAAAAGATGCTTCAAAACTTCGCATTGGTAATTTTAGTGCCCGTATGCGTATGTCTGTTTTATATGATATCTCAGCACGTGAAAATGCACTTGTACTCGGAACAGGCAATAAAAGTGAAATCCTTCTTGGTTACGGTACTATTTTTGGAGATCTTGCGTGTGCCATCAACCCTATTGGAGAGCTTTATAAAACAGAAATTTTTGAATTTGCAGCGCACCTTGGTGTGCCAAAATCCATTCTTACTAAAGCACCATCAGCCGATCTTTGGGAAGACCAAAGTGATGAAGGTGAATTTGGATTTAGTTACGCACAAATCGATCAAGTTCTCTATGCCCATATGGAAGAAGGGAAGAACAAAGAAGCCCTTTTAACATCTGGCTTTGATCGAGAGCTTGTTGAAATGGTCCTAGAGCGAATTGCGAGCAATAGATTTAAAGGTAAACTCCCAACCATAGCTGATTTGACAGCGGTAAAATAAAGGATAATCATGAAAGAAATACCATTTTATAAACCATTTATCGACCAAAGAGAAAAGAGCCTTATCAATGAAGTTTTGGATTTGGAAAAAGCAAATAAAGTTGAAATACTTGAAAAAGAATTTGTAAAATATACAGGATGTGGCGAGGCCATCTCAACGGTTAATGGAACAGCTGCTATGCATCTTGCAATGTGTGCACTTGACCTTAAACGTGGCGATAAAATCATCTGCTCTGTAAATGCATTTCCTTCTGTTGCTGAAGTGGTTCGTCACTTTGATGCTGAACCTATTTTTGTTGATATTGACAAAGACGACTTTAATATCGATGTTGATCAATTAGAGAGCGTTTTAAAAAACAATAAAGCCAAAAAACTGAAAGGTGCATTCATCAGTCACATTGCGGGGCAACCTGCAGATATGGCTCGCATTTATGAATTGGCGAAACAGTACGACATCAAAATCATTGAAGACGCTACAGCAGCACTTGGCTCAACGTACAATGGAAAAAAAATTGGCTCACTTGAAGCTGATATTACCGTTTTTCGCTTCAATCCACAATCAAATAATTCCGTATCAAGTGCGGGCGTTATGACAACCAAAGATCCTGAACTAGCAGAGCGTGCTCGATTGCTACGCAATCATGCACTTGTGGGAGAGGGTTGGGATAAATTTGGCAATCTTGGCTATGTCTATGATGTTGTTGATATTGGCCTTAAATACGATCTAAATGAACTCAATGCTGCTTTTGCAATTGGTCAATTGGAAAAAAATGAGAGTTTTATTGAAAGACGTCTTGAAATTGCTGATATTTACAACCGTGAACTTGCTTCATGCCCTCATGTTACGACGCCTATTAAAAAACGTGACCATACCTATGCACAATACATTATTAAAATTGACAAGAATAGAGATAATTTTGCAAAAGAACTGAAAGAACGTGGTATTTATACAGGTCTTCACTACATCCCATTGCATCTTTTAAGCTACTACAAACATAAATACAGTTTACGTGTTAATGACTTTCCAAAAGCCCTTAGTAATTACCAACAAATTCTTTCTCTTCCAATTTATTCAAGCCTAAGTGATAAAGATGTTCTGCATATTTGCGAACAAATTAAAGAGATTGCAAAGAACCGTGTTTAATCGATCACGTTTTGTTTTATGGGTAGAAGTTTACCTCTTCTACCCTACTTCTTTCTTTCAACGACTTTTGTCTTATTTTTTACTACCTTTTAGTGCCATTTACTGTTCGATTGTTCTATGGAAACGTTTTTGGGGCAAACGTAAAAAACTTTTTTTCACCATACCCATTATAAGTATTGGTAACCTTACAGTTGGTGGCAATGGTAAAACACCTTTTTGTATTGCTTTAGCGAAAGAACACTCCAATGTTGCCATTGTTCTTCGAGGTTATGGACGTAAATCACATGGACTGATCTTAGTCTCCGATAATGGAAAAATAATGTGTGACACGATGGCAAGTGGTGATGAAGCCATGCTCTATGCTAAATCATTACCTGAATCAACCGTTATTGTAAGCGAAGATCGTGTTGAAGCGATTCGTTTTGCTAAAAAACGAGGTGCTAAAATAATCTTTTTAGATGATGGCTTTTCAAAAAGTTACATCTCAAAAATCGACATTCTCCTCAAACCTAATCCCGAACCACATAATAGTTTCTGCTTGCCCAGTGGTCCTTATCGTGAACCGCGCTTTTTATACAAATATGCTGATTTAGTGATTTCCGAGCATACGGACTTTGTGCGCCATGTAGAAGTGCTTAATCCAAGCGAAAAAATGCTTTTAGTCACTGCTATTTCTAAACCAAGTAGGTTAGATGCCTATTTACCAGACAATGTCATCGGCAAAGTAACCTATGAAGATCATTACATGTACAATGAAAAAGAGCTAGAAATCCTGCTTCGTGAACATCAAGCTACCTCGCTTTTAACAACCCAAAAAGATGCCGTAAAAATGGCTACCTTTGACATTCCACTCTCCATCCTCAAACTTGACGTTGAAATTCTCCCTGAAACCAAAGCAAAAATCAACACACTTTTAGCTCTCAAACGCTAAAATAAGGCTTTAACCTTTACAGAAGGATTTGCTGTGCAACACAAAATACACCAAGCACAAATCTTGATGGACGCATTGCCGTACATTAAACAATTTAGCAAAAAAACCATTGTTATCAAATACGGTGGCGCCGCACAAATCAACCCAAAACTCAAAGAGCAATTTGCAAAAGATATTGTTCTACTTTATCTTGTGGGCATTAAACCTGTCATTGTCCATGGCGGTGGCAAAAAAAGTGACTCTATACTTGACAAATTAGAGGTCAAAAGCAATTTTGTTGATGGACTTCGTGTTACCGATGAACAAGTTATGGAAGTTGTTGAAATGGTACTTAGCGGAAGTATCAATAAAGAGATCACCACGCTTCTAAACCACCATGGAGCCAAAGCCATTGGTATTACAGGAAAAGATGCAAATTTTATGCGCGCAAAGCCTATGGAAGATGGAAAATACGGCCTTGTAGGCGAAATTACCAGCATTGATAAGAGAGTCATTAAAAACCTTATCAAAGAAAAATTTATTCCTGTTATTGCACCTATTGCTGCGGGTGATGATGTGAACCATCCTGGTTATAACATCAACGCTGATTTAGCAGCCAGTAAAATTGCAGTGGCACTTAAAGCGAAAAAAATCATCTTCCTCACAGATACACTTGGTGTTCTTGATAAAGAAGGCAATCTTATTTCAAGCCTAAATAAGGCAAAAATAAAAGCACTTAAAAAAGATGGAACCATTAGCGGTGGCATGATCCCAAAATTAGATGCTTGTTTAGAAACGATTCGTGGTGGTGTTGAGTGTGCTCACATCATCGATGGTAGGGTCGAACACTCTATCCTCTTAGAACTCTTTACCAAAAATGGTATTGGTACCATCATTAAAGAATAAAAACTAAACTCTGCCAATTTTATTGGCTAGCTTTAGCGCCCCAGTGGCTAACGTAGCAAAAAGAGCTTCGCTTTTTTTGCGTATAAACAATATAAGTAAGGACACATAATTATGTTTATTGAAACTCGTGGAAATGATAATGTCAAACCAAAAACAGTTCCCTTTTCCTATGCCATTTTAAATCCTAGTGCCAGTTTTGGTGGGCTTTATGTACCAGAAAACTTACCTAAAATCGACACTACGTTTTTAGAGAAAGCGTCTAAAAAGAGTTACAAAGAGATCACACTGGATATTTTAAGACTTTTTAACATTGACATCGAAGAAGACGTCATGCAAAAAGCTGTCGCACTTTATGATAAATTTGATGATGCCAATGAGCCTACACCATTGGCTCAAATCGAAAATGATTTATTTGTCAACGAACTCTACCATGGACCAACACGTGCCTTTAAAGACATGGCATTGCAACCTTTTGGCTATATTCTTTCTCATCTTGCGCAAAAACTAGACGAACAATACCTTATATTAGCGGCGACCAGTGGCGACACTGGCCCAGCAACACTCGACACTTTTGCCAATAAACCCAATATCAAAGTCGTGTGCCTCTATCCTGATGGTGGAACCAGCGATGTGCAACGTCTTCAAATGACAACGCAAAAAAGTCCAAATCTTAAAATTATCGGTATTCATGGAAATTTTGATGACGCTCAAAATGCACTCAAAAACCTACTTGCCTCTCCTAGTTTTAAAGAATCACTCAGTGCCAAAAATATTAAGCTCAGCGCTGCAAACTCAGTCAATTTTGGACGTATTATTTTCCAAATTATTTACCATATTTATGCCTATGTGGCATTACTAAAACAGAAAAAAGTCGAACTTGGAAAGCCGTTTTATACCATCATTCCTAGTGGTAACTTTGGTAATGCTTTGGGTGCTTATTACGCGAAAAAAATGGGTCTCCCGATTGAAAAAATTCTCATTGCCTCGAACATCAATAACATCTTAACAGACCTTATTACGACAGGTATTTATGACCTGCGCAATCGAAGTTTGCTTCAAACAACCTCCCCTGCGATGGACATTTTGATCTCTTCCAATGTCGAGCGTGTTTTGTTCGACAAATTTGGCTCATCTCGCACAAAAGAGCTTATGGAAGCACTCAAAGAGAACAAACTCTATACGCTAACACCCGATGAATTAAAATCTTTACAAGAAGATTTTGAAGCAGTTTATTGCGATGATACCTTTGGCAAAGAGCAAATTCGCCACTATGCAAGCAAAGGCTACATCATGGACCCACACACGGCGACATGCTTAAAAGCCTACCAAGAACTTAAAGCAAAACCTCTACCATGTGTTCTTTGCTCAACGGCTGAATGGACAAAATTTGCACCAACCATGCTCAGTGCCATCAATCAAAATAACCAAAAATACACTGATAAAGAAGCATTAGAGGGTATCAGTAAAACTTTAAATGTTAACATTCCAATCTGTATTAGTGAACTTTTTAATGAAGCTGTTATGCATGATAAAGTAGTTGCAAAAGATAGTATCGAAGCAGAAATCTTCGACTTTTTGAACAAGGCATGTAAATGATTATTATCCCTGCGCGCCTTGCTTCGACGCGCTTTCCCAATAAAATTCTAGCCAATATTCATGGGCTTCCAATGGTAATAGCAACCGCTAAACGCGTACAAAATCTCGATGATGTTGCTATTGCTGCTGATACAGAAGAAGTCGTTACATTGGCAAAAGAGTATGGTTTTAAAGCAATTTTAACCTCGCAAGAACATCAAAGTGGGACAGATCGCATTAACGAAGCAGCATCAAAACTCAATCTTTCGGAAGACGAAATTATCATCAACGTACAAGCAGATGAACCCTTTATTGAAGAAGCTGTTGTTAAAAGTGTGATTGAGCGAGCAAAAAAAACAGATGCTATGATCACAAGCGCATGTAAGAAGATTGATCTTTTACATGTAAAAGATCCGAATCTTGTTAAAGTGATTCTTGATGCTAATAAAAATGCTATCTATTTTTCCAGAAGTGCCATCCCCTATGATCGTGAAGGTGGATTTGAAGGATACTTTGGACATTTAGGTATTTATGCGTTTCGTAAAAAGTCTCTTGAAACGTTTTGTACCCTTCCTTACGCACCTATTGAGCATATTGAAAAATTAGAACAATTACGTGCTCTTTATCATGGTTATAAAATTGCCATGGTTGAAGTGGAAAGCCAAAGTTTTGGGATTGATACGAAAGAGGATTTAGAGCGAGCCCTTGCTTTTTTTCGTTAAATTTTCTATCACACAAACTACCATAACACAATGAATCAATTTTAACTTAAGGATTTTTATGCAAAATACACTTTCTGACGAATCAAAAAAGAGTTTAAATACTTTGATGAAAATATGGTTTGCTATAGCAGCTAGTTTATTGTTATATCTTGTTGTCTGTTATATACTATTTATTACGGAAACATATCATCCACCCTTTTCACTTGAAGCTTTGCAAACAAATCTTTTAAGTGGACTCACACTACATGCAGGACTTTACCTAATCGCAGCAATAATCTTTATAGGCGCAGATACGCATTCAAAATATTCTTATAGAAAACTTCTCCAAGTGGCTGCAAACCAAAAATTTAAAACAAAAAATGATGAATTTAATTTTTTCAGAACAAAATATGCTTCTATCATGTTTACACATATTGCTATTTTTAATCTCATAGCTATTTTAGGGGTTATTGTATTTTTGATGACATTTGATTTTACGACATTGATGAATATGATTATTATCGCATTGTTAGGGTTTGTGCTGTTGATTCCAAGTAAAGCAAAATTTGAGTTCCCCGATATAAAAGCGTGTCCTATAAAGAAATAGTCCAAGAAATGGGGATTCCCTCCATCTCTTGGAATGTATAATTTAAACTGCTACCTGTTCAAAACTATCATTTTCAAGATTAAAAAGATACGCTTCCATTGGATTTTCACCTACTTGAAAAATAATACGACACGACTCAAAACCTGACTTTTTAAGCCCTTTTGTCACAACTTCCAAAATGAATGTACGTGTGCTAAACATATGTGTGGTAGTATCGCCTTCATAAGCAAATACTTCCCCTTCAATAGGCGTAATACCCTCTTTCTTCAGATGCTTTTCAAAAACAGCTTGATCGCTCAAACCCTCAACTTCAACAATCAATACAACTTTCATTTAAATCCCTACTTTTTCAAGATGTGCTAAAAACTCATCCGCGTTTTTAAAACCAACTAAACGTAACTCTGTTATCTCTTTACCCTCTTTGAAAAATAAAATTGCAGGAGGTCCATAGATATTAAATGTTTTTTGAAGCACTTTATCTTCATCACTATTTTTGGTGACATCAGCTTTTAAAAGGGTCAATTTTTCAAGCTTTGCTTTCACACGTGCGTCACTAAAAGTAAACTGTTCAAACTCGACACAGTTAACACACCAATCCGCATAAAAGTCCAGCATAACAGGCTTTTGTGCATTTTTCAACGCAAGATTGAGCTCATCTATATTTTTGATCTTGCTAAATATGGTCGATGAAGCAGAAACGTTCACGTTCTCTTTAAGCGTAAACTTCTCAAAAGGCGCAAGTGGGTTGGTTGCACCACTCAAAAAGCCTACTAAAAGAGCTACACCATACACAAGTGCCATAAACAAAAGACTTTTAAGTATTTTTTGCCACCCTTTGGTATGCTCATGAAAAGACTCTAATGCTCCAAAATAGATGGAACTACTGATAATAAGAATTGCCCATAAAGACATACTCACGAAACTTGGAATAATGCGTGAAAGCATCCAAATAGCAACACCTAGAAGCATGACACCGAAAAAAGATGTAATGTTTTGCATCCACATTCCAGGGCGTGGCATATAACGACCAGCAGTGGTACCAATAAGCAATAAGGGAACTCCCATACCAAGGCTCATCACAAAAAGTGCAGCTCCACCCAAAAGAGCATCACCACTTTGAGAAATATAAATAAGTGCACCAGCAAGAGGAGCTGCAACACAAGGTCCCACAATGAGTGCAGATAAAAAGCCCATAATAGCGATTCCAAATACACCTTGTGCTTGAGCTTCGCCTGTTTTTTTATTGACACTATTTTGAATAAAAGAAGGCATTTTGATCTCATAAAAACCAAACATTGAAAGTGCTAAAAGAACAAATATCCCACTAAAGACACCAAGGACCCACGGATTTTGCATGGAAGCTTGCAAATTTGCACCAAAAAGTGCAGCTAAAATACCTGCAATCGTGTAAGCAAGCGACATAGCAAGAACATACACCAGTGAAAGCCAAAACCCTTTTTTTGCATTCATAGAAACACTTGGCTGAGAAACAATAATGGAAGATAAAATAGGAACCATCGGAAAAACACACGGTGTTAATGAAAGTAAAAGACCAAAACCAAAAAAGCTCAGCAATACTAAACTTACATTGTCACTCATAAAGCGTTCTGCAATGCTCTCTTGCTCTGAGAGAGAAGAACTGCTTTGCATCATGCTTCCACCTTTGAGTTTAAACGTAAACTCTTTACTTTCAGGCTGATAACAAATACCTAGCTCTGAACAACCTTGGTAAGAAAATTTGAGTGTAAAACTTCCTTTTTTGACCTCATTTTCAAGCAAGCTTTGCGGTACAAAAAGCTCAAAAGACTTGCGTTGAGTCATAGTATCATGAAAATATTCAGCTTTTGGCTTTTCAACCATTGCTATAATATCAACTGCCTTTGGTTTCACAAGCTCCAATGTGATTTTGTCATCATAAAGATAAATCTTTTCACCTAAAACAACACTGATCATAACGCCTTGTATATTATGCGTAGCGGTAACTTGAAAAGCCTCTTCAGGCGTTAAAAGTTTTGGCTTTTCAACACCAAAAAGCAATACAGTCAGTAAAAAACACAAGGTCAAATAACGAAAAATTTGTTGCACAAAATCACCTTTTCCAAAATAATTATTTATTGTAGCGAAGAACTCTAAATGTTTTTTAAATTACAACGATCTTTAGGGTATTATAGTTATATAATAGACAGAAGCAGGAGTGACCTATGGGCAAAAAGAAAAAAGAAAAATTATTACTGGAAAATGAAGAAGTATTGATAGACAAAGAGCCACTGCAAGAAAAAGGCGATAAAGTCCAAATATGGATTAAAAAAAGTGAACTCAAGTACGAAAAAGATTTAAAAAGACTTCAAATTGAGTTACTAAAATTTCAAAATCATGTCAAAGACAAAGGTCTTAAAGTACTCATCATCATTGAAGGTCGCGATGCAGCGGGTAAAGGTGGAACGATTAAACGTATAACGGAACACTTGAACCCAAGAGGGGCTAGAATTGTTGCGCTTTCGAAACCTTCCGATACCGAACGCTCACAATGGTACTTTCAGCGCTATGCAGAACATCTGCCCTCCGCTGGAGAGATTGTATTGTTTGATAGGTCTTGGTATAACAGAGCAGGTGTTGAGCCTGTCATGGGCTTTTGTACACAAGAAGAACATAAGGAGTTCTTACGCGAAGTTCCAAAATTTGAGACAATGCTTGTAAGTGCAGGAATTGTTCTTTTCAAATTTTACTTTTCGGTCAGCAAAGAAGAGCAAGCTAAGCGCTTTAAAGAACGTAAAACAGACCCTCTCAAACAGTTTAAACTCTCCCCAGTAGATGAAAAATCACAAGAACTTTGGGATCAATACACGGTTGCAAAATACTCCATGCTGTTAGCCTCAAACAATCCTAGCGCACCATGGACAATTGTCCTCTCTGATGATAAGAAAAAAGCGCGTCTAAATACAATAAAACATATTTTGAAAAATGTGGACTATCCGGATAAGATCAAAAAGAAACATCTGCAAACTGAGGAGAAAATTATACGAACGGCAAAGCAGGAAATAGAAATTATGGAACAGAATCTCCCCAGTGAAAATCTTTCACATCTAAACGGATAGATTTTATCGAAGATGTTTAATTAAAAGCTTTACATAATCAGCATCCAGTCTATTTTTAGACTCATCCCTAATAAGCGATAAAGCGTTATATGTGCTGTAAGCGCCTCTGTAAGGCTTTATCGTAATCAAAGCATCAAACATATCACAGATAGCGATAATTTTAGCAAATGGGCTAATGCGTGAGCCATTCATACCATGAGGATAGCCACTTCCATCCAATCTTTCGTGATGCTCTTTAATCGCATTTAAAATAATTCGATCTTTTATACCGCTACGTTTTACAAGATTAACACTCGCTTCTGAATGTGTTTGAACCTTTTGTACTTCATCTTCATTCAAAAAGTCAGGTTTCTTCAACAACGATTCATCCAATTCGCATTTTCCAACATCATGTAAAATGGCACTTAAAACTAATTTTTTCTGATCGCTCATATCAATACCTATCTGACTTCCAATAACCGAAGCAAAAAAAGCAACTTTGACGAAATGTGCTGCCAAAGAATCATGTTCATCTAAAAAATCATTAAACTTTGAAAGGGTAACACGTTCTTGATTCATAACAGAGACCAATTCTTCCACAACAATATCAATCGCTTCAATCGGAATATATTTATCTTCTTTATGCCGTATCCAAGCATCGAAAAGATATTTTGCATTGGTATAAATAGCTTTCAATTTTTCATTAATGACCTTTGTGCGTGATACGATTTGATAAATATCAATGCAGTTTTTAACAGCCGCTTCAAAGCTAATGAAATCGTCACCATCTGATAATGAATAGGTCTTCGAAAGGCTCTCTTCTCGATAATGTTTATAGATGTTGTAATTTTTGTTTTCTACATAGATTTGAAGATCGCGTTTAATGAGTTTTTTGTAAATTTCATCATCAATCAGTGTGCCACTTTCAAGGAGTATCGCAAAACCATTAAACCGTTGAATATAACAGTCAAAATCTAAAAAAGTTCCACGCATAAAAAGGCTGTTATCTATTGGAGTAAATCCTTGATTTAAAAATATTTTTATTACTTTACCCATAATGCAACACCTTAGCCGTATATGCTTTGTATACGAATATTTTTTGATTAGGATATTTTAGCATGGAAAAGTTAAAAAATAGGATTATTTGTTTTTAGAAAGAAATTGCAAGATAGATGCTTATCCTAGCCAGTATATGTACTGGCTAGGATTATATGGTTATTACTCTACTTCAGCGTCGATGACATCGTCATCTTTTTTAGCTTTTGGTTTTTCGCCGCCAGCAGCACCCGCTTCGCCTTGATCTTTTTTGTACATTGCTTCAGCAAGTTTATGGCTCGCTTCGCTCAAAGATTTTACTTTTGCATCGATTTGCTCTTTGGTAGCACTCTCATTTGCAAGCACTTCTTTAAGCCCTTTAAGCTCTGCTTCGATTTTTGCTTTCTCTTCAGCACTGATCGCATCGCCCATTTCACCAAGAGATTTTTCTGTTTGGTGAGCAAGTGCATCGGCTTGATTTCTAGCATCTACCGCTTCTTTACGTTTTTTGTCTTCTTCTTTGTGAAGTTCTGCATCTTTAACCATTTTCTCGATTTCAGCATCATCAAGTCCTGAACTACCAGAGATTTTGATCTCTTGAACTTTACCAGTCGCTTTATCTTTTGCAGATACTGTTAAGATACCGTTCGCATCAATATCAAACGCAACTTCGATTTGTGGTACACCACGAGGTGCTGGTGGGATACTCTCAAGGTTAAATTGACCGAGTGACTTGTTATCTCTTGCAAACTCACGTTCACCTTGAAGGGCATGAATGGTAACCGCTGGTTGATTATCTTCCGCTGTTGAGAACACTTGAGATTTTTTAACAGGAATTGTTGTACCTTTCTCAATAAGTTTGGTCATAACACCGCCCAAAGTCTCAATACCAAGGCTTAAAGGTGTAACATCAAGAAGTAAGATGTCTTTTACATCGCCCTTGATAACAGCACCTTGGATCGCCGCGCCAATAGCAACAACTTCATCAGGGTTAACAGATTTGTTAAGTTCTTTTTCAAAAAAGTCTTTAACTTGTTGTTGAACTAAAGGAACACGAGTTGAACCACCAACCATAACGATCTCTTTAATCTCACCTTTTTTAAGATCAGAATCATTCACAACTTCTTTGATTTTTTTAATCGTAAGTGCTACTAAATCTTCAATCATTGACTCAAATTTCGCACGTGTAATTTTTTTAACAAGGTGCTTAGGACCGGTTGCATCTGCCGTGATAAATGGCAAGTTAATCTCTGTCTCGTTAGAAGAAGAAAGCTCTTTTTTAGCATTTTCAGCCGCTTCTTTCAGTCTTTGAAGTGCCATAACATCTGATTTGAGATCAATGCCATTGTCATTTTTGAATTCTGCAACCAACCAGTCGATTAGTCTATTATCGAAGTCATCACCACCCAAGAATGCATCACCACCGGTTGAGAGAACTTCAACAACATTATCGCCTGTTTCAAGAACGGTAACGTCAAATGTTCCACCACCCAAGTCATAAACAACGATTTTTTCAGCCTCTTTTTTATCCAAACCATAAGAGAGTGCCGCAGCCGTTGGCTCGTTGATAATACGAAGAACGTTTAAGCCAGCAATCGTACCCGCTTCTTTCGTCGCTTTTCTTTGGCTATCGTTAAAGTATGCAGGAACGGTAATAACTGCGTCAGTTACCTCTTCACCAAGGTATGCTTCTGCATCTTCTTTAAGTTTCATCAAAACTTTTGCACTGATCTCTTGTGGAGTATAGACTTTACCATCAATTTCAATCGCACATGCACCATTTCTATCTACAACCGCATACGGAAGACGTTTTTTAGCTTCATTTGCTTTGTCTTCGTTGCTCATAAGACCCATAATTCTTTTGATAGAATAGATGGTTCTTTTTGGATTTGTGACTGCTTGACGTTTTGCAGTATCTCCTACGAGAACTTCTTCTTTATCGGTGAATGCAACAACTGAAGGCGTTGTGTTTTTACCCTCTTTGTTTGGAATAACTTTACTCTCACCTCTCTCATACACAGAGACACATGAGTTTGTAGTTCCTAAATCGATACCAATTACTTTTCCCATTTTTTATCCTTTTACTTTAATTTTTATTTTCATACGCCAACAGAGCAAAGCTCTTTTTGGCTACGTTAACCACTGGGGCACTAAAGCTAGCCGACACGTCGGCAGAAACTTTATTTAACAATACTAACCATTGCTGGTCTTAAAATACGCTCTTTGATCTTATAACCTTTTTGGAAAACCTGCAAAATCTCACCACTACTTTTTTCTTCGCTCTCTAATTGCATAACAGCTTCATGGAAATTCGGATCAAAAGTTCCTTCAATGTCCACCAGTTCAACACCATGTTTTTCAAAAGCTTTTCTAAACTGCTCGATGGTTAGACCTAAACCTTCTTTAACCTTACCAAGAAGCTCTCCACTTTCGATTTCAGTGTTACTCCCTGCAAGAATTGCCATTTCTAAAGAGTCAATCACAGGTAAAAGATCACGGGCAAACACTTCGTGTGCATACGAAATAGCTTGCATTTTCTCTTTTTCTAAACGTCGTTTCATATTGTCAAAATCAGCATTAGCTCTTAAATATCTATCTTCAAGTTCAGCAATCTTGGATTGAAGTTCTTCAACTTCATTGGGTTGCTCACACACTTCACATTCATCATTCTCAGAACACTCTGGAACAATTTCAGCAGAAATATCAGGCATACTCTGCTCTTCTTTTACTTTATCATCCACATTTACTCCTTCACTTGATTAAAAAACTCTTCGAAATCACTCTCGATGCGCCCAAAACAGAAAAGATCAACTGTTGCATCTTCATCTTTGAGTTGTGCTTTTTGTTTGATAGCCATACATCCTTGTGGAACAAATCCATCAAAGTAGAGTCCATCAGTAATAGATTCTACAAAATGAAGCGTTTGAAACCTTTGGATAAATGCCTCATTTTGGAGCTCTTGTGCAATAGAATACATCTCTCTCTCACCCTCACGCAAGATTGGAGCTTGTGAAAAAATAGATGAGAGTTTTTCATGCAACTCATAAAGGCCGACTTGCGCAGAAATGTCTTTGAGCTCACGCATTTGACACCCTACGAGACGTTGTAAAAATTGCTCAACTTTTGGATTAAACTTTAAAACAACCTCATGCCCATCAAAAACCAAAATCAAAAAACGATTTTCGACAGAGACTAACTCTTTAAAAGTGACATTGGCAACTTTTTCAACAATACAAAAAAGATTGTGTTCATGAGTGGAGCGTTTGATTTTATCAATATTTTTGATCTCTAAAGGGTGCATTGGGTCGAGCTTTTCTTGCCAATATCCCATTAAAGCACGATGCGTTGGTACACGCCCACCACTTATATGTAATTGCTCTAATGAACCTACATCCGAGAGTTTTTTAAAATAAATACGTATAGTCGAAGGAGAGATTCCTAACGTCATCCTCATTTGCAACTCAGAAGAACCAATAGGCATTCTTGATTTCAAATAAGTTTGAATAATAGCATCTAAAATCAACTCTTGCTTCGAAGGTTTTTTCATTTTTAGCACTCTTCATGTTTAATTGCTGAAGAAATTATACAACATTGAGTGTAATGTTGTCAAGTAATAGGCAAAATAGTTGTAGCCTATAGACATAGGTACCCTATACTAGATGACAATAAAGACTATATGATGTTTAAATGAAGTATGTTTAATAAAGAGTAGTGTTAACGAATGGGGTGTTTGAGACGTTTTCTGTTGCGCATCAAGAGAAGTTTAAAAAAGTGTTTGATCTCGCCTTTACCCACTTTTAGCTTTGAAAAGAAAGTCTCTTTTTCGGTAATAGTTGTGAAGATGTCATTTAAAGCTTGTCTTTCATTTTGGGACAACGTACTCATTTTTCATCCTTTAATTCATGTGCTATACGCTGAATCAAACGCAAAGCATCGCCCTCCTCGAGTTCACCAAGCATTTTAAAAATTGCTGATGCTGCTTGAGGTTGAGAATTACCAAGTTTCCAATCTTGATAGGTTCGCATTGATACACCTAATTTATCTGCCATCTCACGCTGAGAAATCTTTTTGCCAAAGAACTTTGACTCAACAGCATTATGAAGGAGATTAAAAATATCGTTTGTTTTCATGTATAGGATTCTAGCTAAGGCTTAATTAATTATACATAAATACGATGTTTTTATAAGTTATTATATCTAAAAAATAACGTTTTAATACATTTTTAATACAATAATTTGATATAAATAACGTATTATACATTTTTTTACTCATTATATGTTTATATTTATACGGTTTTACGTATAAATATAAACATGTTATTCAAAGTACAATCCATTAAGAATAATAAAAATTGATACTAAAAATAATGTAAAGGTAAAGTTGCATTGAAAAAATGGGGAAATAGGAGAAGAAAGAAGGAGTGTAAGATGGGTAACCCCATCTTACAGGTAAAAGGCACTGACTATTTTTTATTATCTCTAATAGAAAGTTCTTTAATGATTTTGCTGTAAGTAACAAAATCTTTACGTTTAAGGTATGTCATCAAACGTTTACGTTGACCAACGAGTTTAAGGAGTCCTAATCTTGAAGAGTGATCTTTTTTATTACTCTGAAGATGTCCTGTTAAATCAACAATTCTTTTAGAAAGAAGTGCGATTTGTACCTCTGGAGAACCTGTGTCTCCCTCTTTTCTGCCAAACTGACTAACAATTACTTGTTTTTCCGCCGAACCTAAAGCCATAATGACCTCCTGATTGGTATTTAAATTTACTTTTAAAATAAAAGCTTGGAATTCTATCTAAAAAAAACAAAATTGTCTATAAGCATAAAATCAAGCCTTCCCAGTTTTTAGGAATTATCTTGTGAATTAAAGCTAAATATAACGTTTATTTAGTACAATATTTCTCTTATTTAACCTGAAATCTTGAGGAAAACGTATGTTATTAACCAAAGCCAGTGAATATGCACTGCTATCATTGATTATTATTTCTCAAAAAAATAGCCCACAAGATGTCGATACACTTTCCAACCAATTAGGAATTTCTAAAAGTTTTTTAGCCAAAATTCTCCAAGCACTTGCTAAAGAAAATATTTTGAGCTCTTTTAAAGGGGCACATGGCGGTTTTATGCTAACACGTAAACCGGAAGAATTGACGCTTAAAATGATTGTTGAGTGTGCTGAAAAAAAACAAACAATGGTTTTTGAGTGCTCACCTTCAACTCAAAAATGCCCTGGAGGAAAAGGAACTTATTGTCGTGTTTGGCCAATTCTGAATAAGCTTCAAACAAAAATTGATATGTTTTTAGATAATATGACACTTAAAGATATCATTGAAGTTTAAGGGTGTTGATTGGCTAAAAATCAAAATGCGCTTCTAGCGAGGGTCATTCCCTACTTAGAGCCTATTGTCAAAGCAAAAGATCTTACTGTTGTTATATTCATTGTCGCAATTCTTGCGATTATTATTGTCCCACTACCCAGTGCTATACTCGATTTCTTCTTGGTTATATCCTTATCTGTTTCGGTACTTATTATTCTCATTTCGCTTTATATCCCTAAACCAACAGATCTTTCGACGTTTCCAACACTCATTCTTATTATCACGCTCTTTAGGTTATCCCTGAACATTGCTACGACCAGAATGATTCTTACCAACGGCCATTTAGGCCCTGATGCTGTGAGTGATATTGTCTCTAGCTTTGGTCAGTTTGTAGTTGGTGGTAACTATGTCATCGGTGTTGTCGTCTTTACCATCTTAGTTTTGATTAACTTTATGGTTATTACCAAAGGTTCTACAAGGGTTGCAGAGGTTGCAGCACGTTTTACACTCGATGCGATGCCTGGTAAACAAATGGCGATTGATGCGGATCTTAATGCGGGTTTAATTGATGAAAAAACAGCACGAAAAAGACGTGAAGACATCATTCAAGAAGCAAACTTTTATGGAGCAATGGACGGTTCGAGTAAATTTGTTAAAGGTGATGCTGTTGCTGGTATCATCATCACCATTATTAACATTATAGGTGGCTTTCTTATCGGTTCTTTCCAGCATGGACTAGCACTGGGTGTGAGTGCGCAAACCTATACCATTCTTACTATTGGTGATGGTCTTGTATCTCAGCTACCTGCGCTCATTACCTCTACCGCAACGGGTATCTTGATTACACGGGCAAATAAGGCTGATGAAGTCAGTTTCTCCGATGGCGCGATGGAGCAACTCTTTGGTGAACATAAAACGCTGCTTATCGTAGGCGCTATCTTGGTTTTATTTGCGCTTGTTCCAGGGCTTCCAACCCTCTCTTTAATGTTTGTAGGATTTATCTTTTTAGGCCTTGGGTACCTTGTGAAGCAGACCAATGAAGGTAGTTTTTCATTCCAAAAGTTCTTTGCTTCCACGCCTATAGCGGTTCAAAAAGCGAAAGAAGAGGCTGAAACAAAAGCACAAGCCAGTGCTGCACCGAAGAAAAGTCCTGAAGAACTTCGTAAAGAAGAAGAGACAACGCTTAATGATATTCTTAAATTGGAAATTCTGGAGCTTGATTTGGGATACCAACTCATCAAACTTGCTGATCCTGCACAAGGTGGTGACCTTTTAGAGCGTGTCAAAAGCATGCGCCGCAAAATTGCATCTGATTTTGGCTATCTTATCCCACAAGTTCGTATTCGTGATAATTTACATCTTAGCCCTAACCACTATCAACTTTTACTCAAAGGCATTGAAATCGGTAGTGGGGAAATTTATCCTGATAAATTTATGGCAATGGACAGTGGTTTAACCATTGATAAAGTTCAAGGAATACCTACCAAAGAGCCTGCATTTGGACTTGATGCTATTTGGATTGAAGCGGCATCAAAAGAAGATGCCATTATTAAAGGTTATACGACTGTTGATCCTGCAACTGTTATTTCGACACATTTAAGCGAACTCATTAAAAAATACGCCGAAGAACTTCTTACACGACAAGAAGTTCAAAGTCTTATTGATAAGTTGCAAAAAGACTATCCTGTTGTGGTCACAGATTGTCTTAAAGTGGCAAATGTAGGACTTATCCAAAAAGTACTTAAATCGCTTCTTCATGAGAAAATTCCTATTAAAGATCTTCTCACCATTGTTGAAACCATCAGCGATGTGGCAGAAGTCACCAAAAATGTCTCCATCATTGTTGAACAAGTTCGTGCTAAACTTTCACGTGTCATCACCAAACAGTACAAAGATGACAATGGCATCTTAAAACTCCTCACGTTTAACGCAGGTACGGAGCAAAAACTCTTAGATGCGCTGAGAGAACGTGATGGCGTGCGGGACCTTGTACTGAACATTGGACAAATCAATACATTAGTCAAAGCATGTAGCGACGAAGCAGCAAACCTTCTTCACAAGGGCATTGCCCCTGTTGTTATCATCGTTGATCCGATGTTGAGAAAGTCACTGTCTGATATTTTTGAAAAATTTGGACTTGATATTGTTGTGCTTTCACATGCAGAGATCGATTCAAGCTCTAAATTTGAAGTTATGGGCTCTATCGAAATCGAAAAGCTCTAATTCCTATACCCTATTTACCTAATATATCACTAAGCATTAAGGATTTTTATGAACTATACGTTACACCACCTCTCACATACGGATTTAGATGGCTACAGCTGTCAGATGGTGAGTGCTCATTATTTTGATTCGATTAATTTTTACAACTCCAACTATGGTAAAGAAATCAACGAATGTTTCAATCAAATTTTGGCAACCATACAAACTTCTACTTCCGAAAAACATGTTATTTTGATCACCGATCTTAATCTTACAATGGATCAAGCAAAAGAGTTTGAGTCAAAAGTCAGTATTTGCGACAAAGAGATCATGATGTTTGTCCTAGATCATCATAAAACGGGGCAAGAGTGCGCTGATGCTTTCGAATGGTACTACTTAGATTCTAGCCGCTGTGCCACCAAAATTACCTATGATTTTTTCAGTGCGCTTTATGGTAAAGATGAAAAATTGAGCCACTATGTTGATGTTGTTAATTCTGTGGATATTTGGCTTGAAAATGAGCCTGAATTTGAACTGGGAAAAGTATGTATGGGACTCGTTAGTGGGGCTAAAGAGGTCAATAAAATTATGTTTCCAGAAGAGAATAGCAAATACATTTTTTCTCTGCTCAATCAAGTACAAGACTACTTTACATGCAAAGAAGCACATATCGCTTTAGATGATGCCATTCATGGTATTAAAAAAGCATTTTTCACCACGACAACCAATAACACTTTAAGCAACCTTGTTTCTGCCTACAATGTTATTTTATTGACACGAAACAAAGATAAAATGCAAATTAGCTATAAAGAGTACAAAGGTATTCTAACCTATAACATTGGTAATGTTTCCGTCATCGGAAATGACTTTCTAACCGCCAATCCCGATATGGATTTCTTTATGGACATTACCTCGAAAAAGACCATAAGTCTGCGTTCTAATGGTAAAGTGGATGTCAGCAAGATCGCAGCACAAATTGCTAATGGCGGTGGACATCATAATGCCAGCGGCGGACTTCTCAGCAATTTTAAAGATGCTTTCATCTATGATAACATCAAATCACAAGTGATGAGTATCATCGCAAATAAAGGATAATTTATGGAAGCAAAAGAACTTCAAAAAGAGCTTGAGAAAGCGGAAATTGAAATCGAAGAAATGGCAATGCAACTCGCAGATATGCTAGGTGCTGCACTCTATTTTGCAGGTGTTAAAAAAGAAGATTTACCTAAAGCGATTGATCTTTACCTTAAAGGTCTTGATGAAGTATTTGAAGATGAAGATGAAGATAGCGAAATGGGCTTTGAAGAAGTCATCGAAGTTATAGAATATATCAAAAACAAAAACCCAAAACTTTTTCATAAATAGTCAGTGTAGAGAATTTTCTCTACACCCTCTTCTTTGCGATAAAAGTTGCAAAGTTTCCCCACTTAAAGATAGTCTCTATAGTCTCAAAACCTGCACCTTTTAGCATCGCTTTGTTCTCATCTTCAGTGTAAGGGATTAAAACATTTTCCAAGGCTTCTCGTTTCTGTGCAATTTCAAAGTCACTATAGCCTTGCTGACGCTTAAAGTCATAGTAGAGATCAATCATTTGCTTATTGAGCTCTTTATCCTCAAACACAATCTTCTCACTAAACACAAAAAGACCATTTGGGTTGAGCGCTTCATAAATTTTTGCAACAAATTCAGCACGTTGAAGTGGACGAATAAATTGAAGCATATAATTGGCGATGATGACATCGTGAGAGCTTAAATCCACTTGGGTTATATCTGCCGATACAAGCTCTATTTTAGCCCCATAGGCATGTGTCTTTTGACGAGCAATATGTAACATCGCTTCAGCATTGTCAATGCCTAAAAGGTGATAGCTTTTATTGCTTCTTTTATGCAATGCCAGAAGAGTATTAGCAGTTGAGCAACCAAGATCAACAATCCATGCTCCTTCTTTTACATGAAGACAAATCGTTTTGCATGTAAGATCAATCACCTCTTTATAAAAAGGAATTGAACGCTCTAACATGTCGTCAAAAACAACAGCAACATCCTCGTCAAACTCAAATTGTTTAGTGATCGGTTTGGTAAATACTTTATCCATTACAATATGCTTCCATTATCTAAAATATTCGCGATTATAACAAAATATTAGTTACTATTAAGCATCCTCCCTTTATACTGTTACTATTCCCATAGAGGTCACATCATGAACAAACAACTGCAAGAACTTACCGATCTGACCATCAAAGAGATACGCAATCTTGAGATTGTTTTACCAGAGATCTACCGAGATATTTTTTATGCAAAAGCCAAAGAACTTGGCATAAAACTAAGCGACATCGATAAAGAAGCAGCGATGCTCTATGCCCTACGCAAAATTCAACTTCTTAAGAATGAAACGGAGCGCTCTGCATCGGAACTCAAAGAGAATGTTGTCAATGCACGTATAGCTATCACCAATAAAGACAATATGGCATTGGAATTCATCGAAAACAATATGATTGAACTTGAATCCAAAATCGCTTCGCTGCAAGAAGAACTTTACATCGATGAACTGACACATTTGTATAATCGTAGATGGCTTTTTGAAAACTTTCTCAGAGATGATCGCTTTAAGAAGGGTGGTCTTTTAGCTTTTATAGATATTAACAATTTTAAAGATGTTAATGATAAATTTGGTCATATCATTGGAGATAAAGTTTTACACGTGATTGGTAGAGTCCTCAAAAAAGTACAAAATACTACCGCCGTTCGTTACGCTGGAGATGAATTTGTGATACTCAGTGACCATCATAGGGATGAAGAAGAAATACATAAAATTTTACATACTGTTAACCAAAATCTCTTAAAAACGCCTTTTAAACACAACAAAGAACTGTTTTATATTGATTTTTCATTTGGAGTAGCCGCATTTAAGGCTAAAGAGAGCTTCAAGAAAACACTTGAAGATGCCGATCTTAAAATGTACGACTACAAGAAGTCATTTAAGTAAACTCTGCATGTCTCTAACTGTTTTCTAGCTTCTTTAATATCTTTTTCGATCTGTTGTTTCAGGTCATCAAGGCTGTTAAATTTCTGGTTATCGCGTATAAATTCTACAAAGAAAAGCTCAATGGAACCTTCAATTGCGGCAAGGCTTTCATCTAAGATATGCGTTTCAACCGAAAATTGCCCATCGGTACTGTGGCGTGTCCCAACAAAAGAAACCGACTTATAAATATTATGTCCAATACGTGTGCGGGTTGCATAAACACCTTCACGAGGAATAAGATACTCTAATACTTTCAGATTAAGCGTAGGGACAAGCTCTTTTTTACCCAACCCCTGCCCTCTAATCACATCACCCGTGATGGCATATTCACGTCCTAAAAAGCGATTGGCTTCTTCCAAGCGTCCTTCGTGTAAGTACTCACGAATCAGGCTTGAATGAATGGAAATTCCATGGTAACAATACTCTTCAACGATGATGACTTCACCATCAAATAGTTTTTGAAGATCATGTGCATTGCATGAGCGGTGCTGACCAAAGAAAAAGTCATATCCCACAACAATTTTTTTAAGATTGACAAACTCTTTCTTTAAAAGAGCAACAAATTCATCCCCGCTCAGATGTTTGATTTTAAGAAAATGAAAAAACATACACGGATAACCCGCATATTCACTGCGCTTAATACCAGGAGTCAGATTGGCTTGGTCTTTGTCCACGACAAAAAGTGCACCATTATCTCCAAGATGGTTTATAAGCTGTCTGTGTCCTACATGAATGCCATCAAAACTACCAATGGCTAATGTATCAACACTCTCTTTTTTTAAAATAGTAGAACGTCTCAACATTCCCCTCTTTTCCTTTTATCAGTGATTCTCTTTTGTCTATCTGTTGCCAACCAAGTGTTGTTATTTGTGCCTCAAACTGATAGTGTGCGCGCATAATAGCCGAGCCATCTTTAACGACACCTTTAGTGGTGCGCTTTACATCTTTTCCCACTTCGAATTGAGGTTTAAACAAGATGATAATGTCACTTTTAGCTAACCGATTAATATGTTCTAAAAGTGCCCCTACCCCAATAAATGAAACATCGCAACTGACCATATCATAAGTTCTTTCAGGCATAAAAAGTCGAATATCACTATTTTCATGTAAAATAATTCGAGAATCGACTTTTAGCGTGGGATGAAGTTGCTCATTTCCGACATCTACTGCTGTCACACTCTTTACATCCTCTTCCAACCAAACCTGTACAAATCCACCGGTACTGCTGCCAATATCAAGCACATCAATACCTTTAACTGATAAGCCTAATTCATTGATAAACCCACGCAATTTTAATCCTGCACGGCTCACATATTGAGAAATCTTTTCAACCTCGACACTATCATTTTCGCCAATTTCAACAGAGCTTTTTCGCTCTACTTTTCCATTAACCCAAACACTGCCCTCTTTGATCAATTCTGCTGCTTTATTACGGCTTAGTGCATATCCCTTTTCAAATACATAACTATCTAGTCTCATAAAATCATCTCGTTTAATTCACTTTCACTCAGTGTCTTTACACCCAGTTCTAAGGCTTTAGCTAACTTACTGCCTGCTTCTTCGCCATAAATGACAAAATCGGTCTTTTTAGAGACACTTCCGCTTACTTTTGCACCCAATTTTTCTAACATCTCTTTTATTTCATCACGTGGTTGACTCATTGAACCTGTTAAAACTACCGTTTTACCTGTAAAAACAGACTCTGTTATCTCTAATTTTGAGGCAATAGGCTGAATAATGGCCATTAACTCATAGGTTTCGACCCGATTAACATGGATAAACTCTACCAAACTCTTCGCCATCTCTTCGCCAAATCCCTCAAGTGCAATGATAGTTTCATACGTTGCTTCTAACCATTCCAATCCAAAAGTTCTTGCAATCTTTTTCGCTGCCACTTCGCCGATATGCTCAATGCCTAGAGCGTTAATAAACTTCTCTAAGCTCACGCCTTTGCTCTTTTCAATCGCTTCTAAAAGGTTGAAGGCTTTCTTCTCTTTAAAGCCCTCTAAGGCGAGTAATTGATCCAGCGTAAGCGTATATAAATCTTTTACATGTAAAACCCGTTTTTGAGCATAGAGTTGTTCCACTATTTTATCACCGAGACCATCAATATTGAGGGCTTTTTTAGAAGCAAAGTGAATCATAGCACCAACGACTCTAGCATCGCAGGAGAGATTTTGACATTTAATGAGTGCCCCATCGTCTAAAAGCTCCTCTCCACATACAGGGCAGTTTAAAGGACGTTTTACAACCACTTCATTTCCACTTCTACGCTCTTCTAACACTTTAATGATTTTGGGAATGACATCTCCACTGCGAATGATGATAACGCTGTCTCCAATGCGGACATCCTTACGTTCTATTTCATCAAAATTATGCAATGTTGCACGCTCTACGATGACGCCTTCGATATTGACCGCTTCCACTTCTGCCACAGGCGTTACAACACCTGTTCGACCTACTTGAAGGGTAATGTCTTTGAGCCGTGTCACTTTCTCAATCGCAGGAAATTTAAACGCCACCATCCATTTAGGATACTTCACCGTATAGCCTAATTCTTCTTGCAAGCTTGTATCATCGATCTTAACAACCATGCCATCCATCATCATTTCAATCTCATCACGCTTTGCAATCAATTCATCATAAAGGGTATGAACATCGTTTACATTTTGTGTTACAACAATTTTAGGAGGTTGTAAAAAACCAAGACTATAGACAAAACCCATCTTTTGACTCAAAAAACTCTGTGTTAAACTATTTACACCAATGCCCCACGGATAAAACATCAGTTTACGCTTCGCCGTAATGCTCGTATCAAGCTGCCTAAGGCTCCCTGCTGCAGCATTGCGAGGGTTGGCAAACAAAGGCTCTCCAAGACTTAAACGCTCACTGTTGAGTTTTTCGAAGTCCGCTTTTTTAATAACCACTTCGCCACGAATTTCAATAAGTTCTTTATAGTCAATGCGTAAAGGAATAGAACCAATCGTTTTGATATTTTCTGTCACATCTTCGCCAATGCTTCCGTCCCCTCTCGTAATGGCCTGTTTTAAAATACCATTTTCATAAATAAGGTTAAGGCTCGCACCGTCAAACTTTGGTTCGCAGTAAAAGGTAAAGCTTTCTTTTACTTTTTTGACACGTTCTATCCATGTGTCAAGCTCACTTTCATTAAAAACGTCTTCCATACTCCACATACGCGCTTTATGTGAGGCTTTCACAAAACCTTCGAGAACTAAGCCTCCGACACGTCTGGTTGGACTATTTTCATCCGTAAAAAGTGGATTTTCTTGCTCATAGTTTAGGATTTCATGGTAAAGCCTGTCATACTCTTCATCGCTTGCAAGTGGTGCGTCATCAACATAGTATGCCCTAGCCCACGTATTGGCAAGATCAATTTTGGCTAAATACGCATCGTGTGTCATGCGAAATAACTACTGTAAATGATTTTTATAAGTGTGAGAGCTACCATCGTTAAGAAAAACGTGCGGATAAATTTAACCTCTTTTTTGATAACCATATTTGAACCAATGTAAGCACCAACAATTTGTCCCAAACCCATCAATAAACCTACTAAAAAAAGGACATTCCCACTCCATAAAAAAACAGCCAAAGAGACAATGTTACTTGTAAAATTCATCACTTTAGTCTGAGCAGTTGCTTTTTTAAGGTTAAGCCCTAACAAAACGACCAAGGCTATTGTCCAAAACGTGCCTGTGCCAGGACCAAAAAAACCATCGTAAAAACCAAGTCCTATACCAAATATCAAAAAGAAGAGATGATTTCCAATGTACGCATGGCGATCATTCTCACCAAGTTTTGGAGATAAAAGCGTGTAAATAAAAATGCCCACAAGCATTGCAGGAATAATCTTTGCTAAGATACTAGCATCCATGAGTAAAATGGCATACGTTCCAAGTGCCGCACCAATGAAGGTATAAATAACGCCTATAAAAACTTCAGACCATTTAATAAACCCTTTACGAATAAAGTTAATAGAAGCCATACCGCTACCAAAGGTACCTTGTAGTTTGTTGGTAGCAAGTGCTATATGTGGGGGCATACCAGATGCAAGAAGCACGGGAATGGTAATAATACCACCTCCTCCGGCAATTGCATCAATAAAACCTGCGATAAGTCCTGTTACTAAAAAGATTACATAATAATAAAATTCAAATTCCATCTTTTTTAATCTCTTTCCCTTCTTCTTGAATAGCTATTGCACATTCATCATCACTGCGTTCTTCTTGAGATGCTTTTGTTTCTTCTTCGTTTGAAGAAACGACTACTGATTCTGTCTCAATGGCAGGTAAAGACTCTTCTTTCTGTACATCTGATGTCGTTTCAGCGTTTTCTTGAACGGTCACTTCAGTCGGCATTTCAGAGTCCACTGGCTTTACTTCACTATCAGTAGCTTTCTCTTCTTCAAGCTTCGCATAAATTTCTAAAGCTTCTTTTGTTGCGGTTGAAACTTCGTTATACGTGCCTTCACGAATATGACGCCAGATTTCACGTCTAACCAAACTTAAAACATAGCGTCTATCTCCACCCACGACGCGACCAAGTTCATGTCCACCACAGGCTGGGCAGATAAAATAGGTAATTTTATGCTGTAACGTCTCTTCTGCACGACAGTTCTCATCATCACACATCAACATATTTTGACATTTTGGACAGTAACACCACAATCCTATAATGTCACCTTTTTTATATTTCCAACGCCACAATACCTTAAATAAAATCAACTCGCGAAATTTAAAATATTTTGGGCGCATAAGATAACGAGCTACAAAAGGAAAAGCAACTAAAATAATACAAATAACAATGGCACCGCTGTTAACAGCCCATTGTGGGATAGCGTAAAGCTCACTGATACGCGTTAAAAGGCTAATAATTTTTTCCAAAAAAAGTCCTAAATGGTTTGATTAAGTGCTTTAAGCACACTAAGGGCTTGTACGTGCTCTTGAACGGCATGTACACGCAATATGGTTGCACCATGCTCGTATGCCTTAAGATGTAATGTTAGAGAGCCTGCTAAACGCTCAGAAACAGGTGTAGAAATAATCTTATCGATCATTGATTTGCGACTTGCACCAAAAAGCAGAGGAAAGCCGAAATGCAAAAAATGTTCATGGTGTTTTAGAAGCTTTAAATTATGCTCTAAATTCTTTCCAAAACCAATACCAACATCTAACACGATCTTGCTAATACCAAAGCTATGCGCTTTTGCAATGCGTTCTTTAAAAAAGTCATCCACGGATATGATAACATTTTCATAACTTGGTTCTTCTTGCATACGTTGAGGATCACCTTGCATATGCATCAAGACAACCGTTGCATTGTATTTAGCAGCCACACGTGCCACATCATCATTGGCAAGCGCTGTTATGTCATTGACAATACTAAAACCACGCTGTAGTGCATACTCCAAACATAAAGGAGAGTAACTATCTAACGAAAATCGTGCCTTTTCGAAAAGCTTGTGCTCATAGATAAGATCAATAATAGGCTTAACACGAGCAAGTTCTTCTGTTTCGCTCACACCAAGGCTACCAGGACGACTTGAAACACCACCAAGATCAATGATGCTAGCACCCTCTTCTATCATCTTCCCAATGTGTGCAAGGGCATTCTCACCACTAAAGCGACTGTCTTGAAAAAAACTGTCTTCATTGGTGTTAATAATTCCCATGACCTCAAAATCATCTTTACAAGTAAAAACAAATTCGCCCAATTTTTCAGCCACAGCTTTAAGACCAAATGGTTGCACTTTTTCTTTACGAGCAAGTTTTTTTAGCTGTTTGTCATTCGCAATTAAAACAGCATCCACTAAAGCGGTTTTACAAGTAATTGTCTCTTTAGGCACAGCCAAATCAGCACCAATAGAAAGTGCATCTTGTTTAAGAATATTCGCAGCTGGCGTTTTTAAGTCTTTAATATAAATAAAATTTAGATGCGCTTTTTGCTCTAAAATAGCACTGCCTTCTTTCGTGACACCTAAAGTTTGAAATAGAGCTTTCATATCACTGGTGGAAGAGAGTTTATAAAGGTTCATTGGTATTTCCTAAGCATCACAGAGAGCAAAAGAGATGTAAGTATCGTTTGAGCTCTGGTATTAAGATCAACAAGGTGAAGCAATTTTTGAAAATGCTCCAACTCTTTTTCACTAAAGCGAAGATGATGTTCATTAATGGCTTCATAAACAATGGCTTGAACTAACTCTTTCAAAAATCCTTTTTCAACACTCTGATACTTTTGAATAAAAGGATAGATGTCACCTAGATCAAGCTTTGAAAGATTGAGACCACTGTGAGTGACTTCTTGCTCTACAACGAGCTCTTTTAGCAATAAACGTGAACGAATCGTTGGTAAAAAAGCTGTTTTAGAAGGAGCAACAACAATAAAAACAATATGACGGGGAGGTTCTTCCAGAATTTTTAAAAGCGCATTTTGGGCTTCGACACGATAGCCTTTTGCCACCAAAATTAAAAATTTATTCGCAGATTCGGCAATATATGCCTCTTTGATAACCTCTTTAGCATCATCGATGAGAAACTCATCTTTAATGAAAAACAGATGACGCTCTTTGGCGTACTCTTCTTGCAGACGCTCTTTGGCTTTTTCCACATTTTTACAAATTAAAATATGGCTAAAAACCCCTTCATCATTCGTTTTCAAAGGTAACCTCGGCAAAAAGCACGGCATCGATACTTTTATCGAGAAGTCTAAAGAGTTGAATTAATTTAATATCTAAACTATCGTCGTCGCTTAAAAGATAAAAACTATTTTGAACATGCTCGTCCATAATCCACATAAAACTATCGTCTTTACGCTTTGCAATTTGCATTTTAACATCACTATTTTTCCCAACATAAAAGAAGGTATAGCCACTTGGGAAGGCTTGAGAAAGCATATTTTCCAAAAGTTCTATATCTTCTTTGGTTCGCACTTGGTATAAATTAGGATAGAGCGTTTGCAACGATAAAAAAGGCAAAAGTGGTCTATTTTTATGATGATTATTGATGGCTCTGAGCATATAATGGCAAAACCATGCTCTATCATCATCCGTAATCACAATAAATGTGTGTCCATCAAGAAGATTTTTCAGCATGGAAGCGGCAAGAGGAACCCATTCGAACCTCTTCTCTTCCATCCAACTCATCGTAGATCCATCTTTGCGGATCTCTTCTAATGTCCACTTTAAAAATTGTTGCATCGATTATTTATCCAATTGGTATGCACTGTGAAGTGCTCGAACAGCAAGTTCACCGTATTTTGCTTGGATTACCATCGAAATTTTGATTTCACTGGTACTAATCATCTCAATATTGATGCCCTCTTTAGCCATCGTATCAAACGCTTTACACGCAACCCCGCTGTGTGATTTCATGCCCACGCCAACAACTGAAACTTTCACGATCTCACTATCATATTCCATAACATCGCTTGCTCTAAGTTCGCTCATCGCAGCTTTTGTCATCTCTAGCTCATTTTGAGGTACTGTAAAGCCAAGGTTTGTTGTGCCATCGTGTCCAACATTTTGAATAATCATGTCAACGTTAACGTTACAATCAGCAAGTTTTTTGAAAATCTCAGCTGCAATGCCTGGCTTATCAGTAACACCACGAAGAGTGACTCTGGCTTGATTTTTATCGAGTGCAATACCGCTAACTAATGGTTGTTCCATAATTTTATCTTCCTTTGTAATGAGTGTTCCTTCATTTTTATTAAAACTGCTTCGCGTTACGAGATTAACATTGAGTTTCTTTGCCATCTCAACCGAACGGCTTTGAAGTACTTTCGCACCCAAGCTTGCAAGTTCTAACATTTCATCGTAACTGATTTTATCGAGTTTCTTTGCTTTTGGCTCAATTCGAGGATCAGTGGTATAAACACCGTCAACATCCGTATAGATTTCACATAAATCTGCTTCTAAAGCTCCAGCAATAGCCACAGCAGAGAGATCACTGCCGCCTCGACCAAGAGTTGAAACTTCACCACTTTCAGTCACGCCTTGAAAACCTGCCACAACAATAATTCGACCCGCTTTAAGCTCTTCTTTCATGGCAGAAGTATCAATATATTCAATTCTAGCTTTTGTATGTAACGTATCGGTAACAATACCTGCACGTCTGCCACTCATAGAAACCGCAGAATAGCCCTCAGCTTCGAGTGCAATAGCTAAAAGTGCACTGGTCACGCGTTCACCAGAACTAAGCAACATATCCACTTCACGCGTGTTAGGTGTTTTACTAAAATGGGCTGCAAAATCCAAAAGCTTATTGGTTTCACCACTCATCGCAGAAACAACAACAACGAGATCATGTCCCTCTTGTTTGCTCTCAATAACTCTTTTGGCAACAGCTTCAATGCGCTCAACATTGCCAACACTCGTTCCACCGTATTTTTGAACGATCAACATCTTAAAGGTACCCTTCTTTTTTGAAATATTCTAACACCTGTTTATACACGGGGCGCTTGAAATAGGTAATAAAATCAAACACTTCTTCTAAACTGACAAATTTATGGTCGCAAAACTCTGGTTCTTTCGTTGCAAGATTGATCTTTGCATCTTTTTTGAGTCTTACTAAAAAATATTTTTGGCTCTGTCCATCAAAAGGGTACATCTTCTGAGCTATTTTTTGAGGAAAATCGTATTGTAACCACTGTGGATACTCTGCTATAATCTCGACATCGCCTGTACCAATCTCTTCTTCAAGTTCACGATAAAGCGCTTCTCGTGGCGTTTCGCCTTCGTCAATTCCACCTTGCGGAAATTGCCAAGCACCTTCGATATCGCTACGACTGGCAATAAAAAGTTGGCATTGAAAAGGGTATTTGGCAGAGACAATCACGGCAGCAACATTTGGTCTGTATCGTTTTGGTGATTCCATAATTGCGCATTACCTCTATATTTTTGTTAAAATAGTACCTAAAAAGTCATTAAACTTGCTTGATATAAGGAAATAAGTGTTAGCCTACCTCCATATCCCCTTTTGCGATAGTAAATGCCATTACTGCGCCTTTAACTCATACGAAAACAAAGGTGCTTTAAAACAAAACTATATGCAAAGCATCACATCACAACTTCATTTTGAACTTGAAAAATTCAATGCTCAAAAGAAAAGTATAACCTCTTTATTTATTGGTGGCGGTACACCTTCAACCGTTACAGCTTCGTGGTATGCGCCTTTTTTTGAGATAATCACCCCCTATCTAAGTGATGATGCAGAAGTCACATCAGAAGCCAATCCACACTCTGCTACCCAAACATGGATAGAAGAGATGCAAGCATTAGGCATCAACCGACTCAGCTTTGGAGTGCAAAGTTTTGATGCTAAAAAACTTGCCTTTTTAGGGCGAAACCATACGCCAAAAGTCGCACGACAAGCTATTGAGAATGCTTCGGCTTTAGGCATCAAAAATATCTCGCTCGATCTCATTTATGCAACAGCCTTGGATACACCTCATTTACTACAAGAAGATCTTAACATCGCTGCTTCTTTGCCTATCAACCATCTCAGTGCTTATGCGCTTACGTTGGAGGAAGCGACACCATTTTTCACACGAAACGATGTAACCAATGCATCAGAAAAGCTTGCCAAAGGCTTTGTCAAACAAATTATTCAAGCGGGCTTTCCACAGTACGAAATTTCTAATTTTGGTCATTACCAGAGCCGACACAACAAAGGGTATTGGGAGCATCAAAACTATCTTGGCATTGGCAGTGGAGCAGTGGGTTTTTTGAAAAACAGGCGGTTTTATCCCCAAAAAGGCATTGAAGATTACATTCAAAATCCACTCATTCAAGACATTGAAACACTAAGTGCTGAAGATTTGCATATCGAAATCATTTTCTTAGGACTCCGAAGCACTATAGGAATCTCTTTAGAGCATTTTACCCCTAAAGAGATGAAGAAAATCACTATTTTACTGGAAGAAAATAAGCTTTCTTGTAAAGGTAATCGTCTCTTTAACAACGACTACTTTTTAAGCGATGAAATAGCTCTTTTTATCACTCAGTAGGCTCTTATGAGGCAGAAGACTTCGTCAGTTAATAATCTGTCTCTTCATCCATCGCCACTTTTAAGAGTGCTTTTGCGGCTTCTCTTCCTTCATTAACGATGTGCTTGACTTGAAGTGCTTTAAGAAGTTTTTTCTCATCATAATCACTCGCTTTGGCAACGATTTTAATCGATGTGTCAAACGATTTTAAAACCTCACAGAGCAATATCAATTTTTTCTCATTGTTTATCGCAATAATAACCGCTTTGGCCTTTTCAACAAAGGCATTTTGAAGGATGCTTTTTTCCGCTGCATTTCCAAAATAAACAGGTTCACCCCTGCTTTGTCCCAATTTCACAAGGGTAATGTCATGCTCCAATACCAAGTAATTCACATTCATTTTTTTAAGACGGTAAACAATCTCTTGCCCGAGTTTTCCATAACCACACACAATAATATGATCTTTAATGCCTGAAGAGTGAATCATAAAATCACCATTGTTTGGCTCTTTGGTAATGGCATCAACAATTTTTTTCATATTTTTTAAAATAAAAGGTGTCAAAATCATCGATAATACAACCGTTACAATCAAAATTTGTGACGTTTTTGTGCTAATAAGATGCGATGAACTGGTCAATGCTAAAATTGCTAAGGAGAACTCTCCACCTTGACACAGTGCTAAACCGGTTTTAAGAGCGACTCTACCACCCACTGAGAAAAATAAAATGGCAAAAACAACCAATGTTTTAAATGCCATCATGAGGACTAAAAAGAATAAAATTGTGCCGTAATTTTGCGCTATTAAACCAAGGTCAATCTGCATACCAACGGTAATAAAAAAGAGACCCAATAAAAGATCACGGAAAGGCACAAGATCGGCTTCAATTTGGTGTTTATACTGTGTCTCAGACATCATCATACCTGCCAAAAAAGCACCTAATGAATAAGAAAAGCCTAAAGTATGGGCTAAAAAAGAAGCTCCAACCACGAGTAATAACACGGAGGCAATGAAAATTTCTTGTGTATCTGCCCAAACCACCAACGATAAAAAGCGATTGAGAAGGTATTTTCCTACCAAATACATCAATCCTAAAATAATGACAGCACTGTAAAGTGTTTGTAACAAGAGCGATGAAAGCGAACTGGTCTGATTTGAAAAAATGTTAATCATCAATAAAATTGGAATAACAGCGATATCTTGAAAAAGTAAAATTCCCAGTGCCTTACGACCATAAATGGTATGAATGGTTCCGCTATCATTGAGGATTTTCAAAACGATGGCTGTTGAAGAGAGTGCTAATGCGTAACCAATAACAATTGCACTCTTTTTTTCAATACCAAAGAAATACTCAGCACCTAAAGCAATGACACCACCAACAAGGGAAACTTGCAACAACCCATAAAAGAAAACATCTTTTTTCATTGCTAAAAGATGTTTAATGGAAAATTCAAGTCCAATGGTAAACATTAAAAAAACAACACCGAATTCTGCAATATGGTTAAGTGATGTATTATTTTGACCTAATTTATACATGTAAGCAATAGCAAATCCTGTGATGATATAGCCAATAATTGTAGGAATATTAAAACGCTTTAATAAAATATTAAAGAGCGTTGCTATAGCAGTTGCACTCAAAATGATTGCTAATAAACTATCCACCTTTACTCCCCAAATAAAATGATTTCGTAACTATTTTTGTGTTTCACTAACGGATTTTTTGTTTGAGTACTTTTTTTGGTAAGCCCACTCAGTTCAGAGCGTAAACTCTCAACCAACGCCTCAAAGTCATCAATTTTATCTTTAAGCTGCATGATAATATCAACCCCCGCAAGGTTGACACCAAGGTCACGTGTGAGTCTCTGAATCATCTTGATTTTATCAATATCACGTTGTGAGTAGAGCCTCATTTTACCATCGGTTCTTGAAGGCAGAACAAGACCTTCCCTTTCGTATTGACGAAGTGTTTGAGGGTGAATGGTAAGTACTTTAGCAACAACGCTAATCAAATAGACGGGTTCTTCATATCCATGATGCATAACATACTCCTCGTGCGTTTTAGTTTGGTAAATTTTCTTCCATCATTGCTTTTAAAGCGTTATCCAATGAAGCAAGAGGAGGAAGAACAATGTTGGCTACTAAAAATAAATCACCCTTGCTTTGCGTTTTACGATTCAACGCCCCATACTCTTTCACTCTAAATTTTTGTCCATTTTTCGTATCTTCTTTTACTTTGAGGGTAATCTCTTTGTAAAGTGTATCTAGCGCAATTTTACCGCCAAACAGTGCCGTTTTTAGAGGTATATCAATCGTTTTAATAAGATCATCACCCTCTCTGGTGTATTCAGGACTTGATGCTACTTCGACACTTAAGATAAGATCGCCTTTTTGACCTTGAAACGATTTACCCTTCTCTTTAACGCGCATCTTTTCACCGTTTTTAATGCCTGCTGGAATTTTTACATCAAAACTCTCATTATTGTAAGAGAGTGAATGTTTCCCACCTAAAATAGCAACATTAAAAGGAATAACAATTTTGGCACTGACATCTAAGTCTGGCTCGCTATAGCCTCCAAAGCCACCGCCACCGAAACCTCCAAAGCCGCCTCGTCCATTGCTAAAACCGCCGAAACCTCCAGCGCCACCGCCACCAAAAATACTGCGTAGAATGTCATCTAAATTTGCACCACCTTGGGAATGCGCAAAATCATGGAAATTTTGTCCACCAAACATACTATCACCGTATTGATCATACTGCCTTCGTTTTTGCTCATCACTTAGAATTTCATAGGCCGCATTAATTTCTTTAAATTTTTCTTCAGCTCCAGCATCTTTGTTGATGTCTGGATGATATTTACGTGCCAATCTTCGATAAGCTTTTTTAATCTCCTCAGCACTTGCATCAGATGCAACATCTAACGTCTCATATAAACTCTTACTCATGGGTATTAACCTTGTTTTGGACTCTTTTTAATCCATTAATATTTATAGTGATTATAACATAAAAGTTTAGTCTTGGTCAATCAACTTATGCACTTCTTTTCTTAATATTTACTTTATATTTACCTCTCTCCTTTATAATGCTAAATACCAAAACTACTAAGGAGTTTTAGAATGAAAAAGATTATTTTACTATCCTTTCTTGCGACTCTTTCGCTCTTTGCAGCGACTGCTGACATTGCACAAATACCTAAAGATTCTCAACGCATCGAAGCAACAGCTCCCAATGTTATACTTTCTTACAATAACGCCGTTAAAGATATTAAAAAAAGTGTTGTTAACATTTCTACTACGAAAAAAAGCAAACAAAATGACCAACTCAATGAACTCATGCAAAATCCGTTCTTTAAAGAGTTTTTTGGAAATAAAATGCCTGAGCTAAAGCAACAAGAGCGTAAATCACATTCTTTGGGTTCGGGTGTTGTCATCGCAAGCAATGGATTTATTATTACGAATTACCATGTTATAGAAGGGGCTGAAGAGATTGTCATTACCCTTCCAGATGATGAAAAAGAGTATAAAGCCAAAGTTATTGGGGAAGATCCTAAAACAGATCTTGCTGTTGTGAAAATTGAAGCAAAAGATTTGCAAGTGGCCAAGTTTGGGGATTCGTCAAATCTGCTTGAAGGTGACGTGGTCTTTGCCATTGGAAATCCATTTGGCGTGGGTGAAACCATTACACACGGGATTATCTCCGCACTCAATAAAAACAATGTTGGACTCAATCAGTACGAGAACTTCATCCAAACAGACGCATCCATTAACCCAGGAAACTCAGGGGGCGCATTGGTGGATACCAGAGGTGCACTCATTGGTATCAACAGTGCCATTCTCTCCAAAAGTGGGGGCAATAATGGCATAGGTTTTGCCATACCTTCCAATATGGTACAAAAAATCGCTGCTTCATTGATTGAAAGCGGTAAAATTGATCGAGGTTTTATGGGTGTTTCCATCTCGGATCTCACCAATGATCTAAAAGAATTGTATGAAAACAAACAAGGTGCACTCATCTTAATGATCGAGAAAAATTCTCCTGCCGAGAAAGGTGGTCTTCAAGTCTCAGACTTGATTATTGAAGTGGATGGTGTCAAAATCAAAAACTCCAATGAGCTTAAAAACACTGTTGCAGCTATTGCTCCAGATAAAATCATAACCATCACCTATGAACGCGATAAAAAAGTAAAATCAACTAAGATAAAACTTGCAAAAATGGATGCTGAAAAAGCAACCAGTGATGTTGAAGGAAAGGCTAATACGAGCCCTGTTGAAGGGCTAACTCTTTTAGAGATCAACGACAAAACCAGAGCACAATACCAAATCCCTAAAGAGATTGAAGGTGTACTTGTTTTAGACGTAAAAGATGGTTCTAAGGCTGAAAAAATGGGCTTCAAAGAAGGAGATATTATTATTCAAGTTGAACAGATACGTGTTGCTTCTTTAAAAGATTTAAACAATGCTCTTAAAGAGTATAAAAGTAGTAAAAAGCGTGTCATTATCAACCGTCAGAATTATCGCGCAATCCTTGTTATGCCATGATATTTAGGAGGCAAAAGCCTCCTAAATAAGCTATAATACCCGCCACATGTAAGAGGAGTTTGCGTATGACCAATATTTTGATGATTGAAGATGATTTGGAGCTTGCTGAGATTTTAATGGAGTATCTTGAACAGTTTGATATTGCTATTACCATTGCCGATGATCCTTATTTAGGGCTTTCTACTCTCGACACCAAAAAATTTGATCTCGTCATTCTTGATCTTACACTTCCGGGGCTGGATGGTCTTGAAGTGTGTAAAGAGATTCGCAAACGCCATACCGTACCTATCATCATCTCTTCTGCACGTACCGATATTACCGACAAAGTCACCGCTTTAGAGAATGGTGCGGATGATTATCTGCCTAAGCCTTACAACCCAAGAGAACTCCAAGCGCGTATTATGAGTTTACTACGTAGACAAAAAGGGGTTATTGCTACAGAGCAAAGTGTGCAAAAACCAAAAGATCTGGTTTTAAATGAAGAACAAATGCTTATTGCATTACGAGGTAAAGAGCTCCATTTAACTGCAGCAGAATACGGAATCCTAGGCTATTTGATGAAAAAAGAAGGTGGGGTTGTCTCACGTGAGGAGCTTATCTACAACATCGAAGCTATCAGTGAAGAAACAACCAATAAAAGCATCGATGTCATTATTGGGCGTATTCGTCAGAAGCTTGGTGAAAACCCGAAAGAACCAACATACATTCATGCCGTTCGTGGCGTGGGATACAAGTTTTTACAATGACAAAATCTTCCATTTTTTACAGCATTACCTTTATTTTTTCGCTCAGTATCATTAGTATCTTTTTGGCACTTCTTTTTTTGTTAGAGTATGACAAACAAACGTACACAGAGAAGCTCAATACAAAGTACTCCATCATTGCACGTGCAACCTTATTTCATCTCAATAATTTTATAACCAATGAAGAGCTTAAGAAGCAGGTACAAGGGTACCAAATGCGTGAAATTACCGATAAAGAGATGCAAAACATCATTATCAAAAACGCACAAATTATTCAAAAAATTTCAGATCGTATTGGAACCAGTGCCATTTTGCGTTATGACAATAGCCATTACCTCCATATTGAGACAAAATACTCATCGTTGCTTCTTAAAGATGAAGATTTTCAACCCTATCGTTACGATCTCATTAAAGTCATTTTTGGTATTGTTTTTGCCATTATTATCATTGCTTATATCCTTACAATTCGTAAGCTTAAACCTTTACGTAAACTCAAACGCCAAATGGACCGTTTTGCTAAAGGCGATCTTGATATTAACTGCAAAACGGACGGAGAAGACGAAATATCACAAGTGGCGAACTCTTTTCACAATGCCGTCGAACAAATCAATAAACTGAATCACTCAAGACAACTTTTCTTACGCAACATTATGCATGAACTCAAAACACCTATCACTAAAGGACGTATTAGTGCTGAGATGCTTGAAAATGGCAAACAACGTGATCGTTTAATTGGTACATTTGAAAAGCTTGAACTCCTTATTAACGAGTTTGCTTCGATTGAACAGATAACATCAGGCGAAGGGCTTAAAAATGTCAAACCTTACCGTTTGGTTGATATGCTCGATGAATCAATTGATCTAGCCATGATTTCACCATCGCAAATAGAAATTGAACTCGATGATGAGATCATTTTGAATGTAGATTTTAGACTCTTTACAACTGCTATGAAAAATGTGATTGATAATGGCATCAAATACTCTATTGATCAAACCATAAAAATCATTGCAACAAAAGAAAAAATTTCTTTTGTTAGCCAAGGAAAACCCCTAAAATACGACCTAGAATACTATTTAGAACCTTTTGTTCAGGAAAAAAACTCTCATCAAAGCTTTGGCTTAGGACTCTATATCGTCTATCATATTATCAAAGCGCATCATATTATCTTTACCTACGAACACAAAGATGGATATAATTATTTTAATTTTGAAAAAATTGAAACGTTAGAGTAGTTTTTAGAGTACAATAAATCAAATGGTATATAAAGGAGTCAGCATGTCTGGTATTGCTTTTTCAAAGATCAATCTTGCCCATCTTATTGATCATCATATTGCACTTTTAGAGCGCTTTGGAATCAAAGATGAAGTTCCTTTTTCGCTCATTTTCTTTTCATTGGATGATCGTAAAGAGATGGATAGTCTAGAGATGTTTCAAAATATTCTTAGAAGAACTGATGCAATATTTTGCCACAGTAACCACTATGTTGTGATGCTAACAGGAACAGATTGGAATGGTGCAAATGAAGTACTTTCAGGTATTCAAAGCTTTTTAGGTCAAGAGTCTTATGACAATATTGTCACCTACCCTGAAGATGGAACAGATGCGGTAGCACTCTTAAAAAAACTACATGATATTGTTGAAAAAAATTGTGATATAACAACAGATCTACTAAAAACTGAAGTAGGCTTATAACAGCCTACTTTTACTCGTTTCGCAGTGTATCTAAAACATTAATTTGCGTTGCTTTATATGCAGGATAATACGAAGATAGCGCTACAATAACACTTGTCCCCACCACAATCAATACAAAATCAAGCATTGAAAGATCAAGAGGCAATCTTGCCGTTCCATAAACATCCGCTGGAAGTGAAATAATGTCAAATGAACCTAGCACAAACAGTGTTAATGAGCCTAATACAATACCAAAAAGCATTCCACCACCGCCGATGACAAGCCCTAGATAGAAAAAGGTATTCTTAATCTCTTTCTTATAAGCACCCAAAGAGAGCAAAAGTGCAATCTCTTTACGTCTATTCATAACCGTCATTAAAAGCGAACTGATAATATTTAACGATGCAATCAAGATAATTAACATTAAAACGATGAAAAGTGCGCGTTTTTCAAGTGCTAAAGCAGCAAAGAAATTCCCATTCATCTGCCACCAACCCACAATACCAAGATCATCAGGAAGCGTTTTACGTATCTTTTCAATATCAACAAATGGATCGTCAGAGTAGATATGAATACCATCAAAATGACCCTCTTCATACTGCATCACTTGGGCAAGTGAGTCAAGCGTGGTATACATATAAGCTTTATCGTATGCCATCAACCCTGAGCGAAAAGAGCCTTGATAATTAAAACGTTTCATTTTAGGTATCAAACTCATACCACCTGGATCATTTTTAGTGAAAATAAGTGTTGCTTTTTCATCAGATGAGAACTGATGTATCTTAGCAATTTCACTTCCTGTAATAAGGTCGTATTTGTCGAGTGTTTTATCTTTAACAGCGGCAGCAACAATGGCGTTAATTTTCGCTTCTTGCTCAAAATTGACACCAAAAAGCATACCGCCTTCTAAGCGATTCCCTTTTTTAATGATCACTTGTGTTGAAATATAAGGACTGAATTGTAGCTTTGGAAATTGCTCTTTCAACATATTAAGTTGCGTTTGATTAACAGGAGAGAAACTACGCGAGTATATGGACAGCGGATAATTCATGGTAAAGAGTTTTTTTTCAAACTCTTTATCAAATCCATTCATAATTGCCATAGCAACCATTAAAACCGTTAACCCAATAGCAACGCCAAAGAAGGCTAAAAGTGAAATAACCGTAATAAAAGGTTGAGACTTGTCAAAACGTAAATACTTTTTGACAAGATAGAGACTAAGATTGTTCTGCACCCTATTCCCTTATGCTAAAAGCCCTTTTTTAGGACCACTCTTACCGCAGCATTGCTTATATTTTTTACCACTTCCACACGGACATGACTCATTGCGTGCTGTTTTTTTGTTTTTATCATCCTCTTCTTCATCACCATAAGGACTTTCATGTTGAAGCGTCGCATTGGCATTAGCTTCTTCCATTCTTCGAATCATCTCATCCATAGCACGTTTTTCATCTTCTTCTTTATTGTCACGAAGTTGAACAATATGAAGCGTTCTAAAACTCTCAAATTTAATCTGCTCAACTAACTCAATGAAAAGGTTGTAACTCTCTTTTTTATACTCAGTCAATGGATCTTTTTGGTTATAGCCACGAAGACCAATACCTGTTTTTAGAATATCCATTTGATAGAGATGCGCTCTCCAAGCATTATCAAGGACTTGAAGGTATAAAATACGCTCAATCTCTTTACGTTGTGTCGGATCAACCACAGACATTTTTTCATCAAAATGTTTTTCAAGTATTTCAAGGATGATTGATTTTAATGCATCAAATTCCAACCCTTGCAATTGTTCTAACCCAAACACTTCGTTAAGGTCATCTTGCAGAATTGAAATAAGGCGTTCAATGTTATATTCTGATTCTGCGATACCTTCATAAATTTCTGCTTTGTAAAGCAAATTGGTCACAAATTCTAAACGAATCTCTTTAATACGTGTCTCAATATCAAAACTTGGATTTAAAAGATCATTTCTAAAGTTATAAATAGCCTTACGTTGTTTGTTAGCGACATCGTCATACTCAAGTAGGTGTTTACGGGATTCGAAATGAAGCGCTTCTACTTTTTTCTGTGCGTTTTCAACCGCCCGTGTAACCATCTTAGACTCAATATGCTCACCCTCTTCAATACCTAAACGCTCCATAATCGCTTTAATACGATCACTTCCAAAAATTCTTAAAAGATTATCTTCAAGGCTTAAGTAAAAACGACTTTTACCATTATCCCCTTGACGACCTGAACGACCGCGAAGTTGGTTGTCGATACGGCGGCTTTCATGGCGCTCCGTACCAATGATATAAAGACCTCCAAGGGCTTTAATTTCATCATCAAGCTTAATGTCAACACCACGTCCTGCCATGTTCGTTGCAATCGTTACAGCGCCTTTAACACCAGCATCTTTAATGATTTGCGCTTCTTTTTCATGGTTTTTAGCATTTAAAACAGAGTGTGGTACTTTCTCTTTTTTGAGAAGGGTATGCAGTAACTCACTTTTTTCAATCGAAGCAGTACCTACAAGAACTGGTTGTCCTTTTTCATGGCACACTTTAATATCTTTAATAACTGCTTCAAATTTTTCACGCTCAGTTTTATAGATAAGATCATTTTTATCTTCTCTACGCATTGGAACATTGGTAGGAATGGAGATAACTTCAAGATTATAAATCTGTGCAAACTCAGTTGCTTCTGTTTGTGCAGTACCTGTCATACCCGCTAATTTTTTGTAAAGTCTAAAATAGTTTTGGAACGTAATATCAGCCAAGGTTTGTGACTCTTCTTTGATCATCACATTTTCTTTAGCTTCTAGCGCTTGGTGCAAACCTTCGCTAAAGCGTCTTCCTTCGCTCAAACGTCCTGTAAATTCATCAACAATAATAATTTCGCCCTCACGCACAACATAATCAACGTCTGCAACAAAGAGGTAACGTGCTTTGAGCGCTTGATCTAAATGATGCGATAAAACAGCATTCTCAAGGCTATAAAGGTTATCCACATTAAAAAGTTTTTCAGCATTGCTGATGCCATCTTCCGTCATCAAAACGGTTCTATTCTTCTCATCGACGGTAAAATCAGCCTCTTTTGTAAGTTGTTTTGCAACACCATCAGCAATTTTATAGCCATCAAGTGTACGATTTGAAGGGCCAGAGATAATAAGAGGTGTTCTTGCTTCATCAATTAAAATAGAGTCAACTTCATCTACAATAACAAAGTTATGGACACGTTGAACTTTTTCATCCAACGAATAGCGCATATTATCGCGTAAATAGTCAAAACCAAACTCATTATTGGTTCCATAGGTTATATCACTATCGTACTGCGCTTTACGTTTAGCATCGTTTTCCAAATCATTGGTAACAACACCCACGCTTAGGCCTAAAAAGTTGTAGATACGAGACATATCAGCAGCATCTCTTTTGGCAAGGTAATCGTTCACCGTTACAACATGAACACCTTCGCCAGCCATAGCATTTAAAACAACAGGGAGTGTCGCTACAAGTGTTTTACCTTCACCGGTTTTCATCTCTGCAATATCACCACCATGTAAAACCAAACCACCAACCATTTGTACATCAAAATGACGCATTCCTGTTGTTCGTTTACTCGCTTCTCTCGTGATAGCAAAAACATCATTTAAAATATCATCTAATTTTACATTGCCAGCTTGTACATCTGCTTTAAAGGCATTAAAGGCATCTTTTAGGGCTTCATCACTCATTTTTTCATATGTTGGCTCTAAGGCATTGATCTTCTTTACGCGCCCGTGAAGCTCTTTAACAACGCGATCATTTTTAGTGCCGAAAATTTTACGAACAATATTACTCAACATCATGTGATTTCACCTCTATCTTTCTTTGCTTTCATGCGTTAATTTCTCTTAAAGCTTGGGATTTTATCATACTTTTACTATCTATTTGATAAAACTCCATATCTTATTGTGTTTACGAGGAGTATTTTATGCGAATTTTATGGATCTTTCTCTGTTTTACAACACTCCTTTTTGCCAAAATCGAGCAGTTTAAAACCATTCAAAGTGATTTCACACAAAAAGTAACCAACGACCAAAATAAAACGATCGTTTATCAAGGTTCCTTTTACGCTACCAACGATAAAAAAGCACTTTGGATTTATGAGAAGCCCGTGGCAAAAAAAATCTATTTCAATAACACACGCGTTTTAATTATTGAACCAGAGTTAGAGCAAGTGATTATTACTACGTTGGAGAGTACGCCTAATATTGCGCAACTTTTACAAGAAGCAAAAGAGATCTCTCCTAACAAATATAGCACAAAATATCAAGAGACAACCTATACTATTTTTGCTCACAAAGAGAGCATTGATAAAGTTGTTTATCGTGATAAGCTTGATAATGCAGTAGAAATTCTCTTTTCCAATCAAACAACAAATCTTTTTTTAGACGAAGAACTCTTCCGAGCAGAGATTCCTAAAGGGTATGATATCGTTCGCGAATAAGTTACTTGTAACACATTAAAAAGACTCTGTGGGTGTTGGCTTTCCAAAAAAGTAGCCTTGAAAATAGTGACACCCCAGCTCTTTAAGCTTCATAAACTGTTCTTCTGTTTCTACTCCTTCGGCAATAACTTCCATATTGAAATTTTTGCCAATAGAAATGATCGTTTCAACGATCAAAGCATCACTACGATTTTCAATAAAATCACGAATAAAAGATTGGTCAATTTTTAACTCATCAACATTCAGGCATTTAAGGTATTGTAAGCTTGAATAGCCTGTTCCAAAATCATCGATAGAAAGCGATATTCCTAGGGCTTTAAGTGCATGCACCTTTTCAAGAGCTTTTGCTGTATCGCCTATTAAAAGGCTCTCCGTAAGCTCCAAGCGAATCAACGCAGGATCAATTGCGGCATCAGCAAGTGCTGATTGAATTATGCTTACAAAATCTTCACGTATAAATTGTTTTGTACTGACGTTGATTGAGACGCGCCATTTAGATTTTTCAAGATCATCCGCCCAATGTTTTACCTGTGCCATGGCTTCATTTAAAACCCATTGCCCCAAAGGAACGATCAATCCTGACTCTTCACACAAAGGAATAAAATGTATAGGAGATACCATTTCGCCATTGGATTTTTTTAATCTAATAAGAGCTTCAACCCCTATAATATGAGCATTTTGATCAACTTGAGGCTGATAATAAAGTAAAAATTGTTTCGAATCAAGGGCATCTCTAAGTTGTTGAAGCATGAACGATTTTTCTTCCATGACTTTTTGAATATAGGGATCAAAAAAACGAATCATATTTCGTCCATCTGTTTTTGCTGTATACATTGCACTGTCGGCATGACTGAGTAAAACTTCTACGCTCTCATTCCCATCAAATAATCCAATACCAATGCTCACCGTCATATAAAAAGGGTGATTTTCAATTATGAAAGGCTCTTTGGTAGCAATCAAAATTCCTATTGCAATTTCTTCAGCTTTTTTCGCTGCTTCTTCAAGTACGGTACCAAGATTAGGCAATAAAATAGCAAATTCATCGCCACCAAAACGTGCCACAATATTATTGTCTTCTGTTTCATGTTCCAATCTCCGAGCCATCATTTCAAGCAGTTTATCGCCTGCATCATGCCCTTTTAAATCATTAATAGACTTAAAATTATCCAAGTCCATAAAAAGGAGTGCTCCATAAGCCTTGTTTTGTTTATTAATATTCATGCACATTTTAATGCGCTCTGTTAAAAGTACTTTATTGGCAAGATTTGTCAGTGAATCATAATAAGAAAGTTTCAGGATACTCTCTTTTTGCATAAACGAATTGATAGCAAAACCAATGTCTCCTGCCAATTCTTCAATCATCGAGCGTTCTTCTAAGCTAAAACCATCAGGCATTGTTGTACAAATGCTCATAATACCCAATGCATTGGATGCAAACTTATCACTTTTGAGTACCGTTATATAGGCTTCACTCACATTGTAACGCACTATGCTCAACTCACAATTATACGGTAAATCATCACTTTGAGGCGTAATAATACGAAAACCGCCTTCTTTAAAAACCATTGCTTCCAAGGCATTGATTTCATGTTCTTCATCAAAACCAAATGACTCTTTGACATGCAAAGCACCATGTTCATACAAAGCAATTTTAACATGTGCAAAGGACTCATTGGAAAAAAGACATTTTGCCGTTTCATACAACAAATCTTCTAATGTTTGGGTTGTAATTAAAATTTGATTGCTATCTGCTACGGTGCGAAGAATAGTATAAAGATGTTGTTGTTGCATGTAGGCTTTTTCAAGTTCCATGCTTTTTTGAGCAAGCTTTTCCGTTCGAGTCAGCACCAATGCTTCTAGCTCTTTCTTTTGTTCTACATCGCGCTTTGTTAACTCTTTAATTGCCATATACATGAAACCTAACAAAGCAAACATAACAAGCGAACTAAACAAAACTTCTTTCCAAAAAAGCTCTACAACATCATCAGATAACGTAGTTTTTGGAATTTTAATACTGGTTAGCCCTCGCACTTCCCCCAACTTATAGCCATAAGCGTTATCATAGCGATTTGCGATATACGGCAATACTTCATTTTTTTCACCATGACACACTAAACAATAGGGTTGAATACGTAACGGTGAAGTAAAAAAGAAAAATTCTTTTTTATCGTCACGTATAAGCTCCATCGTTTCATTTTTATCGGGATTTTGATTGAAATAGGCAATGGCTTTGGTTTCTAATGCATCGGATTGATTCACTGGATTTCGTGGACGATCTGAAACATTTTGGATACTAATGCCCTGATTGGAACGCTTAAGAAACTCTTCACTAATATGAGTAGAAGCATGTGCAGGTAAAAAACCAACAGTAGAATCATTAAGATCAATGCCACTCTCTAAAAATTGTTGATGATAGACATAACGCATAGACATAAAGTAATCTTGAAGTGTTTTCGCTTTAGAATAAGCACGAATTTTTGCCAAATTTTCGGCTTGCTCGTATAAATAACTAATCACAAAAGCATTAGCGCATAAAACAAAAAAGGCAACAATCCAAAAAAGACGTTTCGTCAAGTTAAGTTGTCGCACGTAAGTACTTCCTTTAATGAAATCTTTGGCTTATCAAAGATTGTAATACCTCTTAACTTAGAAGTATGTTATAAATTTGGAGAAGTTTTTTTTAAGAAAAAATAACCAACAATTCCTGATAAAAAAGAACCTAATAAAATAGCTAATTTATCGGCATAATGAAAAAGATCCGTATCATTATAGGCTAAAGTATTGACAAAAAGGCTCATTGTAAAACCAATTCCTGTGAGAATAGCAACACCATAAAGCTGTTTAAAATTGCTGTTTGTCGGTAGCGTTGCAAAGCCTAGTTTAATGGCAATGAAGCTAAAGATAAAAACACCTAACTGCTTTCCGAGAAAAAGCCCTATCATAATACCGAGAGAAACATCTGAAAAAAGTGCTAATGGAGATAAATCTTTAAGGTCAACGCCCGCATTTACGAAAGCAAACAGAGGAAGAATAAAAAATGCAACCCAATAATGAAGATCATGCTCCATCTCTTTGAGCATTGAAAAACGCTCACCTTTCTTTGTGTCAGAGTAGAGTGGGATACAAAATGCAAATACAACACCTGCTATGGTGGCATGAACACCTGATTTGAGGACACTAACCCATAATACGATACCTACCAAAACATACGCTGCTTTTTTAAGCACATTCAGTTGATTCATAAAAACCAATACAACAATTGAACCTAAAGCAACAAGTATGGACATCAACGATAATTGATTTGTATAGAAGAGCGCAATAATGACAATAGCGCCAAGATCATCAATAATGGCAAGTGCCATCAAAAAAATCTTTAATGAGGTTGGTACACGTGAACCTAAAAGGGAAAGAATGCCTAAAGCAAAAGCAATATCTGTAGCAGTCGGAATAGCCCAACCATTCATTGAAAAAGAATCTGAATGGTTAAAAAAAGTAAAAATAAGAGCCGGTGTTACCATGCCTCCTAATGCAGCAATAGCTGGTAAGGCAATCTGCGCTTTGGAAGAAAGTTCACCTTCTAAAACTTCACGCTTGATTTCAAGTCCGACGAGAAAAAAGAAAATCGCCATTAAACCATCATTTACCCATAGTAATAATGGCTTAGCAATACCAAAAGAACCGATGCTGATTTGAAGGGGTGTATGTAAAAAATTAGTATAGAAATCTGTCAAAAAGCTATTTTGAAAAAATAAGGCTAAAAGCGTTACGATGATTAAAATAACTCCCGAAGAAGACTCTTTTTTAATAAACTCTTCTATCGCTGAAAACATAAAAACCCCTTTTAGTTGGTCCTTTTATCGTAACATAAGGAGGTAAATGGTTTGTTAATCATATTTACTTGCCAAGACAAAAGTTGCTAAACATCTTCTCTAAAATCTCATCGCGTTCAAATGCCGTTGTAATAGAAGAGATGCTTTGTATCGCTTCATTGATGTGAAATGCAAAGAGTTCTAGCTCACCCTCACCCAAGAGTTGGTAAGAGCTCTGAACATTCTCATAGGCCTTTTGAACAGCATCAATTTGACGTGTGGACGTTAACATAATAGTATCATCACGCGTTGTTTGATCTAAAATTGTTTCAAGCTTTTGCGTTAGTTGATAACTGTCATTCTGACATGAAAGAGAAATAAAATCTGTCTCTAAGCGTTTTGTATCAAATTCATTTGGTAAATCAATTTTGTTAAGCACAATTAAAACGTGTTTTGAAGAAGCATACTGTTGAAGCAATGTTAACATTTTTTCATCTTCATGGTCACATGGTTTGCTATTATCAAACATCGCAATAACAATTTCAGACTCTTCAATTGCAGCAATAGAGCGCTCGATTCCGATCTTTTCTATCACATCATGTGCTTGTCTAATACCAGCAGTATCAACAATACGTACCAAATGTGTTCCAATACGAAGCTCTTCTTCAATGGTATCACGCGTGGTGCCAGCAATATCACTAATAATCGCACGATCGTAACTTAAAAGTGTATTTAAAAGGGAACTTTTACCAACATTTGGTTTGCCTACAATAGCGATTTTGAAACCATGCATCAGCCCTTGGCGACGTTTACTACTCTCATACGTTTTCAAAAGTTCTTTGGCTAAAGCATCTAGTTTTTCTTTGATTTTTTCAATCATATCAAGCGGTAAATCTTCTTCAGCGTAATCAATATTGACTTCAACAAATGCCAGCGTTTCTATCAATAATTCTCTTACATGTACAACAAAATGACGCAGTTCTCCTTTGAGCTGACGTGTAAGCATTTTCGCAGCATCAACACTTTTCGTTTCAATAAGTGCAGCTATTGCCTCTGCTTCTGAGAGATCAATTCTACCATTTAAAAAAGCCCGCTTGGAAAATTCTCCAGGATTGGCAAGCCTGACACCATATGCAATAAGTGTTTCTAAAACCATTCCAGCAACGACACTGCCACCATGGCATTGAAATTCAATGACATCTTCAGCCGTAAAGCTATGAGGGGCTTTAAAATAAATCACAATCGCTTGATCAATGGCATCATTGAACTGGTCATGTAAAAAAGTAAGCGTGGCAAGACGTGGTGCAAAGGTATCTTTATGAGATATTTTTTGAGCCAATACAAGGGCATCGGGACCACTAACGCGAACAATCGCGATGGAACCTACCCCTGCACTGGTGGCAATTGCAGCAATGGTATCTATGCGGTTTTCCTATTAAAATCATTGACAACGATAAACTTACCACCGTCTTTTCCAGATTTAATGCCAACATATTTTTCAGGAAATTCAGAACGAAGTGCTTCAAGTGCAATTTTAATCAAAACACCATCTAAAATTTTTGTTTGACCTTTTCCACTGTTACGAATACGCTCAATAACAGGAACAAGATACTTCTCGATCATCTCTTCTTGGTTTTTTAAAAATTCAGCAATTTCAAGGCGAATATTCAGACCGTATTTAAGGTTAATCCAGTTGTAAAGCAAATAAGAAAGTGCTTTGTAACGGTATCCCTCTTTTCCAATCAACAACGCAGCATCTTCACCACTAAATTCAATTAAAATCGTATCATCACTGTATTTAGAAATAATTGGGCTTTCCAATGTAAAACAGCTGTATTTAAAAAGGTTTTTAATCTGAACACGGACTTCATCAATAACATCGTTGAGTTCGCGTTTTTCATGATGAAAATTTTGATCGATAGCCGTAGATGCAATGGTATGTCTTGGTTCTTTAACAGGACTAGCTTTTGGTGTTTCAACTTTTACTTCAGGTTTTGGAGAAGCTACAATTGGAGCTTCCTTAGCAAGAAGTGGTTCAGAGCGTTTATTCTCAGGAAATTCTCTGTTCTTGTTTTTATTTCGTCTATTTTTATTGCGTCTATTACGATCTTTTCGTTCATCACCAAAAGGCGCATCTGCTTCAGTGCCCTCTTCTTTACGTGGAGCAACAAACTCTTTACGTTCACGCTCCAAAGGCTTAGAGCCTTTGCGTTGTACTTCGATGATAGCACTTTTTTTAAAAAGCCCAAGAAACCCGCTTGAGCCATTTTGAACAATGTTAATATCTAAATCTACGACCGAACAAGACAACTCACTCGCTGCTTTGGAGTAAGCTTCTTGGAGTGTTGCTGCTTCTACTTTGATCATTTTTCGACCTTTTGCTCTTCATGTTTTTTTGCGAAAAGTTTATTGACGTAAAACTGTTGTACGATAGATGCTAAGTTATTGGTAAACCAATAGAGTGTCAAACCTGCTGGGAACGAAACAAAGAAGAATGTAAAAATAAGAGGTAAAAACTTCATAATCTTTTCTTGCATTGGATCTGTAAACGTTGTTGGTGTAATACGTTGGTGCAAGAACATTGTAATACCCATAAGTACTGGAAGAATAAAGTAAGGATCTTTAATTGCTAAATCTTCTACCCAAAAGATCCATACGGCACCTTTAAGCTCAATTGCATTTTGTAAAACGCGGTATACTGCAAAGAATACAGGAATTTGAAGTAAAATTGGCAAACATCCACCCATTGGATTAGCACCATTTTTCTTGTACAGTTCCATCATGTGCGTATTAAGCTTTTGCTTATCATCAGCGTATTTTTTCTGCAACTCTTTGACCTTTGGAGCAAGTTCTTTAAGCTTGTTCATAGAGACCATACCTTTGTACGTCAAAGGGTAGAGTACTAAACGAACAATAATGGTCATACCTACAATAGCCCAACCCCAGTTACCAAAGATTCCGTGAAGAAATGAAAGAAGTGTAAAGAGCGGTTTAGAAATAAACGTAAAGAAACCATATTCTACAACATCGGTAAGTTCTGGGTTAATCGCTTTAAGTTTTACGTACTCTTTTGGTCCAATATAACCACTAAGTTTAAAATCTTCTTCACCTTTAACAAATAAAAGTGGGTCTTTATCTTTACCTACAGAAACAACACTCTCTAAGCCTTTGTCTAATTCATAAAAAAATGTGGTGTAATATTTATCAGCGCCTGCAACTATTTTTGTATTTGAAAAACGCTCATCACCTTTAGCATCGCCATCACTGATTGTTTTTACCGTGCCATCTGATTTTTTAATAAGTGCACCATGAAAAGTGTAGCTATCAAGGGCTAAACTTGGACGAAAACCAGGAGAAATAAAATATTCATTAGGAGATGAAAGCTTTACATGTAAATCATATTTGCCAGATGGGAAAAATGTAATGGTTTTGATGACATTAACATTGCCAAGTGTTTGTGTTAAAACAACGCTACTACCATTTTCACTGACATCCACTTGAGCTTTGTCAGCACTGTAAGACATGACAAATGCGTCTGCATTAATATTTTTATCACTAAATCGAATTTCAAGGGGTAAAAGTGCTTGAGAAGCATCGATAAGCTGAAAACGCTCACCTTTGTCATCTTTATATTTTCCCTCTTCAAGATAAAACTTTGCAATTCTGCCCAGTCGATCGATCTGAACTTCATAACCTGCTGCTTTGATTGTAGTGATAATTTCACTCTCTTTACCTGAACTCATTGGGGCAGATGTAACGTCTGCACTATTGGCTACTGACTTGACGTCAGGTGCACTAGTAGCAGATGAAGCATTTTTTTCAATTGAAGTTGAAGCAGTTTCAGGAAGCGAAGGATTTTTGGGGATAAAAAAATGATCATACAAAGCAAAAAATAAAAATGATAGTACAGTGGCAAGAATAATGCGCACTTGAGGAGTAAGTTTATCTGACACGAGATTCCCTTTATTTCGATGTTTTAAAAGATTTTACCACGTAAAAACTTTGCTTATCTTTTGGTACAAACCAAAAAGTTACTGGATGAATGTGTGGATGTTTGTGAGACAAGGGAAGAGGAGATGCAAAGTGTCTTTGAATGACAGGGTAATCAATTCCCCCAACAAAAAGCTGATTGCATTTCAAAATACGTATAAAACTATAAAAGATAGCTTTTAAAAAACTATTGTGTAGAAGCTGTTCTTTAGCGTATTGCGAACACGTCGGATAATACCTACAACTTCCATAGCCAATCAGTGTAAAAAACTTCTGATAAAGCTTTATCAACAACAGCGCTAAAGATTTCATTCTTTAACACAGTTTAATTTTTTCATAGACCATAATATACCTTTTTTCAAAGCTTCATACGATATATGATTTATCTTCTCTTTTGCTACAAAAACATACACGCCATCATTTAAAGTGTGTTGAATTTCTAAAAAAATAGCCCGAAGTCGCCTTTTGGCCAAATTTCGCTTGATAGCATTACCGACCTTCTTACTTGCCGTAAAGCCAACTCTTTTTGCTGTATCGTTATTGTAAAAGACTAAGGCACCTTCGTAGTGCCATTTTTTAGCATGGTTGTAAACGTATGAATACTCTCTTGTTGCCTTGAGAGTATCATAATCTTTTAAACGGCCAATCTGCTTCTACCTTTAGCACGACGTGCTGCAATGACTTTACGGCCACCTTTAGTTTTCATTCTAAGTCTGAAGCCGTGAGTGCGTTTTTTAGGTGTACTATGTGGCTGATACGTTCTTTTCATCAAAAGTTCCTTTAGCAAAAAATAATTTTAAGGTATGGATTTTACCTTAGCTTTACTTAAAATTGCATAAGCTTCGATTAAGAAGCGCTTTACATGTAAGTCTTTAGCGTAACTCCATAACCATTTTTTTTAGAACTTCTTTATCAATTTTTGCTTCGCTGGGACTGGTTTGAGGAAGCTTCTCTTTATAGAGAATGATGGAAGGAATCATATGATTTGGCAAATGCTTTTTCAATTCAAATAAAATCTCATTTTTGGGGATTTCTCTTATTGCACTGTAAACCATGACAATTTCTTCTTCTGTCTTCTCATTTTCAATCGAAAAAACAGCACATTGGCTGATCAATGGTAATTTATCATGCACAACACTCTCAATTTCATAAGGGCTGATTCTAAATCCACTGACTTTAATCATATCATCCTTACGCGAAACGAAGTAAAGGTAGCCCTCCTCGTCCCTGTAAACAAAATCGCCACTGGCAACGACGATTTCATCAGTCAAGTCACCCTCTAAATTGACTACTTTGTCTAAGATGGCAATGCTTTTATAACGTTTTTGCGTATCTTCTTTGGATTTCCAATAACCTTTGTAAATATACCCACCACGGTGAATCAACTCACCAATTTCTCGAGGCTGGCACTCAAGCCCTTGCTCATTAATAACATGAATTTCAACACCAGGGATCGGCTTGCCAATCGAATTGGGGCGAATTTTAAGTTGTGCCGGATCAAGATACGTTGAGCGAAACGCTTCAGTAAGCCCGTGCATGGAGTAAAACTTAGCAGTTGGATAGCGCTCTTCAATGTCCGAAATCATTTTAGGCGTAATTTTTCCACCCGAAGAGGTCACGATGCGCACATTTGCTAAAAGCTTGGCATTTGGGATGCGTTTAGGATCACTCTCAAACATTTGCGTAATGTGAGGAGGCATAAGTGGAAGAACCGTTACACCATCGTTGATGAGATGATTAAAAAAGTCTGCTGGAAGTACCAAAGAGTGCAGTGCCAGCGTCGCGTGATTGTAAATAGAACAGAAAAGTTGGTTAAGACCATAATCTAAGATAAACGGCAATGTCCCTGAAATAACATCGCTCTCTTTCAGCTCAAGGTAGTTTGAAGCCACTCTAGCACTGTCAATGAGATTACGGTGCGTGATGACAATACCACGAGGAAATCCCGTCAGTCCAAAACTATAGGTAATTGCTGCATTTTTGTAGTCACCAATGTTACATGTAAACGCATCACTGCAACATTTATAGATCTCCTCAAACGAGACGATGTCGCGCTCACTCGCTTCATACGTAATAATTTTGCCGCTAAATTTTATCTCATCAATGCTTTTGATCTTTGATTTATCGGTAATTATACACGCCATACTACAATCATTAATGATGTGTTCAACTTGCTCAGGCTTTAAAAGTCTTGAAATAGGTACAAAAATATGCTCGGTTGAGAGAAGTGCCAAAATAGCAATAATCTGCTCACTACTTTTATGCGAATAAATACCAATGCGTGATCCACTTGGCAGAGCAAGTTCACTGAGATATCGTGCTATTTGATTAACCTTGCGAAACACTTCACCATAGGTTAGTTTTTTAGCGCCATCAATGATCGCAACTTTATCAGGACATGTCACAGCCGCTTTTTCAATAAGCGCACGAATACAATTAATTGACATCTTAACTCCTCATATCTGTATTGTTTTGCATACCCAATGTCCAGATCGCATAGTCGTAATCCATAACAATATTAGGAGTAGCATGTAAATTCATAACTTTTTTATAGAAAAATTGCATAATCATCTCTACCTCTTCATAAGAAAGCACTTTGGTTATACCACCAGTTAATACGATAGTATTAAGCAATTCAAGATGCAGTGTCACATACAAAGGATTGAGTCTTGAAACCTTGTAAAGCACCAAAAAGATGGAAAGTTGCATCAAAATGCGCAAAGATTTCTCGCTCTCTTCTTCCAAAATATTCTCTGTAACATTCAGATACGACAACAACTCATAGACAAACTCATTGTTTTTGGCTGCAAAGATGAGTGTTTCGCGAGACTTAAAAACACCGAGCTTTTTAAAGACTAAGCGATCATATCCGCTTTCACTCACAATGTTATCGCGAACCAAGTCACGACTGTAATGAATATCCGTTGTAGCCCCACCGATGTCCACTACAATGAAGGGATTAACCACTTCAAAGTTTGCATCAATGAGCGGTAAAGAACGGTTAACGATGTACGGTGTTGAGTAGATTTGATTTGCTGTAATTTCATAAAGATGCTTGATGTCCTCTTTGCCCACGATGTCCGCTTGATAGAGATTTGTCAAGTACTCTTTGAGCTCGCCACCGTTTACATGTAACTTATCAGTGATGATGTTTCCAAGCACTTTAAGTTCTGGAATTTGCGCACTTAAAAATGATGCGTCTTGTTTCGTTCCCACATAGACAATATTGCTGTACTGCACATTTTTGAGGTAATCAAATAATTTTTCATCAAACACCTTGCCAATGCCATCAATTCCACCCACGATAATGACAACATCAACCAATTCACTAGGTGCCCTGCTCTCCTCTATCTTACTGTACAAAATCGTATCGATAATGTTAATGCCTGAATTAAACGCTATGTTTTTTGCAAACTTCAAACTAAAAGAGTTGGTAAGACCGATGATAAGCGTGCTTAAACCACCATTGGCAGAAGAGCAGATAAAAATATCTTCTTTCTTATAGTTTGCAAAAATGTTGCCGCACTTGGTGACCAAGTCATCGTAAATATCTTTCTTAAAATCCCTAAAATACTGACTGATACCGCTTGTTTGGCATACTTTAAAGTAGGTACTTCCTACATCGATGAGAAGTTTACTCATAGCATTGCCCCTATGTCATGGATAATTTTATTGATTACCTCTGTTTTGCTCTCCGGTAAATTGACCTTTGATTTTTCATACGCAAAACAGCGATCGGGTAGTGGAAGTTTGCCTTTTTCAATGATGCGGATATTGCCAGAGTCATCGCGAATCGTGATGACTTCGTTATGGTTGATAATATGCGGTGAAAAAGGGACATCGATCAAACCGTTTTTAATCGTATTGAACACTTTTCTCCACAAGGTATCGGCAGGGTCATTAAAAACAGCGTCCATGATAGCTCGAACTTCCAGCTCCAAGTTTTCCTCTTCCTCTGCATCATGCACTTGTGGAAGACCTTTGAGTGTACGAAGCGTGTATTTAGTGTTAGCGACCGATTGGGCGTTGCACTGCATGGTGGGGATACCAAAAGCCTCATCACGGGTTTTGATGATGATTTTGTCGGCTCGTACCATTGCCGCAATAACGGTATTGGTGTTAATGAGCGAATCAGAGAGGTTTTTATCTCTTGGAAATGCACCCATCCATTGGTGATACACAAGGTTAATAATGGCGTCGCTTCCACCAAACATATCGGCATACTCACGGGCTAGTTTTTTAAGCACGTTGGAAGTCACAATATCTTGCATCATCGAGCCATTTTGAGAAAAACTCACAGAAAACGACTTAACGCCCTCTTCAATGGAAAGCAGCATCTCGATGAGCTGAATGACGATGACAATGCACGGAGGAACGAGTGTCGCGGTCAATGGTCCAAAAGATTCACGGTTGATCGGCTCATTGAGCGTTGAGTATTTTGCACAGACTTTATCGACGTATTTCCAGTACAAAAAGGCTTTATCGAGAGGAAAGTTTTTGGAATATGGAAGCATATACGTAATCGGTCCACCTTCAATCTCAAAGATGCCCGAAGCTAGGGCTGTTTCAACTAAAAGCCTCGCATCGGGTGTGCCGTGGCGAAGACTAACGGGTTTATTAAAATGCGTCATCATTTTACGCGTGGTGCGATAACCATGATTAACCAGAGGATAGCCATTGAGCATATCCATTTCGTTCTCTTCGGAGAGTGTCAGCATCTTTTTGGCCATCGCGTAGTCATTGAGTCTGGTGTTACTATCAATGGTCAGAGGTAAGACGTCAATGTCCGCTTTCATAAACTCCTCATAGAGTTCAAACATCTTTTTATACGTTGGGAAACCGCCACGAGGCTGAACAAGAAGACGGTCTCGCTTTTTAAAATGATGGGAGATAAACATCTCTTTATTGGCATTGCGAATAAAATCTTCAATCTCATCAAAATCAAAACTATCGGCATACTCGTTGCGGGTAATGACATCACGCTCTTTTTGGAGTAAACTCATGCTCGCTCCTTTACAAAACGCTCTATCTCATCAAGCCCCGTATTGAGATCAATTTGATGAAAGACAAGATCGAACCCATAAGATTTATATTTGGGGATAATATCACTCTGAGTGGCTTCACCTACAGCTAAATTGCCACCGATTACAAAAATGACATCTTTAAGCGCATATTCGGAACGCAAAAATTGCAAGTCTCGGCACCAGCCCTCCGCTTCGCCATTAAGAGAAGAGATAAGCAGTATGTCTGCATCTGTTTCAACAACAGCATCAATAAACTCTTCCAAAGAAGTATTGACACCAAGGTTAAACACCTCAAAACCTCTTGCTTGTAATGATATATCGATGAGTCTGTTTGCGACGACATGGATATCATTACCTACGACACCTGTGACTACTTTCATAAGCGAGCCTAAATTTTGGATAATAGCTCATTCTATCTTAACGTGATTAAAGATATAATTAACACAAATCTTCTAAAGTGAGTCTATGTCAAAAAAAGCCTTTTTAGTGCTCATTCTTCTCATTTTGAGTTTTCAAAGTATGCTCATTGCCTGTGGCGGAAGCTGTTTGGAGTGCCATTCTAAACTTCAGCCTTACATCAACGATCAAAACCATATTGTTTTAAATGAGTGCATCACCTGTCACAATCAACCTTCAAAGAATGGTCAATGTGGTAGAGATTGCTTTGATTGCCATTCACAAGAAAAACTCTATGCAAACAAAGAAATCATCGCACATCAAGAACTAAAGCTTTGTGCATCATGTCATAAAGAAAAAGTCGATTTTACGCTTCCAAAACATTCACCCATTTCCAATCAACCAAATCTAATACAACTTTTTAAATAAACTAGGAGCAATTATGAAATTTTACACGGCAGATCTTTGCGATAAATACCCTGACAATATTCAGGTACTTGAGCCCATCATGAAGTCATACGGTGGTGCTAAACGCGTTATGGGACAAATCGTAACCGTAAAACTTTCAGGACACAATAAAACATTGGTTGAACTGCTTAAAAGTGAAGGAAACGGTCAAATTGCCGTTGTTGATGTCGATGCTACATACACCGCCGTTGTTGGTGATAACCTTATGAAATTTGCTTACGAGAACAATTGGGCAGGTATTATCATCAACGGCTATGTAAGAGATACCAAAAATACGAAAGAGATTGATGTCGCTCTTTTTGCATTAGGAACGTGCCCAAAAAAGACGATGGAAGCCTGCGAGGGATCTTTACATGTAAAGGTAATTTTTGGAGGTGTTAGCTTTAATGAAGGCGATTATCTCTATGCCGATCGCGATGGTATTATTGTGAGTCAGACTCCATTGGAGATGTAACCAAGCATTTTTGCATAATCTTTTTCCAGTCCACATCAAAGGGTTTACGTATAAAAGCTTTGGTGTGGGGAACTATGCACGCCGAACAATCCAAATGTGCCACATTTTCATACACAAATATCCCACTCTTTTTAGAACCAATCGAACACTTACTTTTACATGTAACGCCCTCTTCTACACTCAGCCCTTTATCATTGAAGCGAAAATGAGGACACGCACACAAATAACAGTTAAGAGATTTAATGTCATGGCACTTTTGTTTGTTAGCATACAACAGACAAAAATCAGGTTCTTTCTCCACCATGTTTTCAAAGAGAAAATAATCAATCATCATCTCTTTTGTATAGTTTTGAGCACTCAATTTTTGAACAATGACATGATGTTTGTTAGCATGTGTTTCAAACCACTCCAAATAGCTCATAAAATTTGCATTTCCTTTCAAAAAGTGGCCTCTATCTTGAAGATTTTATTGTAAAATTCCGGCAAAGGAATGATATGAAAAGATTATTGGTTATTTTAGCACTAATTTCGAGACTCGTTGCTGATGATGCAAATGATTTAGACGAAATTAAAGAGGAAGACATCCCTAAAATTCTCTCCATTATTAAAGATGGCACCAAAGAGCATTTACCGATGATGTTGGATGATTACACAACACTGGTTGATATTGTTAGTGTTAATAACGCCATCGAATATAGAAACCGTATCAATTCCGCAAACGAACATGTCAAAACAATTCTCAAAGCCGATAAAGGCACGCTGATTAAAACAACCTTTGAAAACAATAAAAGCTATCTTTGCAATGATTATGAAACACGTTCACTTTTGAAAAAAGGGGCTGTTTTTATTTATGTCTTTTTTGATATGAATAATACAGAACTTTTTAAATTCTCTATTCAAAATAAAGATTGTCAGTAACTTCTTACATGTAACACGCTTACATGTAAGAAGTATTTACTTTTTTAGTGCTTGTTGATAACGATCTCGCCATCTTTGGCATCGATGATGATGCTCTCACCTTCATGCAATTTCTCTTCTAAAAGAAGCTCAGCCAATTTATCTTCGACCAGTTCATACAAAGCACGCTTAAGTGGACGTGCCCCATACACTGGGTCAAATCCAGCTTCTGCTATCAATGCTTTTGCCGCAACCGTAAGTTCTGCTTTAATCTCTTTACCCGCAAGTTTTGTTTCTATATCTTTGAACATAATGCTCACAATTTCTCGCAAACCATCTTCTGTTAATGGATTGAAGATAATAATGTCATCCAAGCGGTTTAAAAACTCAGGTTTAAAGTGACTTCTAAGCTCTTTCATGACTTCCTCGGTGCGTTTTTCACCCTCGTAAGCCATAATCTTATCACTTGCAATGTTGGATGTTAAAATAATGATGGTGTTTTTAAAATCAACCGTCACACCTTTATTGTCCGTCAAACGCCCTTCATCAAGGACTTGTAGCAAAATGTTGAAAACATCCGGATGCGCTTTTTCAATCTCATCAAAAAGTACGACACTGTAAGGTTTGCGACGCACAGCTTCGGTGAGTTGTCCACCCTCATCGTACCCTACATAACCTGGAGGTGCACCGACTAAACGACTCACGGAATGTTTTTCCATGTATTCACTCATATCAAAACGTATCAGTGCTTTGGTTGTGTCAAACAAGAAGTTAGCCAGAGCCTTTGCACTTTGCGTTTTACCCACACCTGTTGGTCCTAAAAAGAGGAAACTACCAATCGGTTTATTTTGCTCGCTCAGTCCTGCTTTATTGCGTTTAATCGCTCGACCAATTGCCTTGATTGCAGCATCTTGTCCCACAACCTCTTTTCTAAGATGCTCTTCAACGGCTAACACTTTCGCTTTTTCGCCTTGAAGCATTTTATTAACAGGTATACCTGTCCATTTGCTAACAATGGTTGCTATCATCTCTTCATCAACACTGTTTTTCAAGAGTGTTCCACTCTCAACCATTTTTTCCCACTTAGCTTTAAGGTCTTCCTCTTGTTTAACAAGCTCAGGTAATTTGCCATACTCTATCTCCGCGGCTTTGTTAAACTCACTGTTTTTCTTAGCCGTCTCTGCTTCACGTCGCAAGGCTTCTGATTCTGTTTTAATCGCAGCAATGTCATTAAAGACACTCTTCTCTGTTTCAAACTGAACTTCTAAAGAGCGCATTTTCTCTTTGGCATCGCCCAACTCTTTTTCAATGGCATGTAAACGTTCATCGTTCTTTTTGTTTTTCTCCATCAAAAGCGCTTCTTTTTCTACCATCAACGTACCAATCAATCTTTTAATACGACTAAGCTCTGTGGGTTCACTCTCGATTTGCATCTTAAGTTCAGCCGCCGCTTCATCAATAAGATCAATCGCTTTATCCGGTAAAAAACGATCACTGATGTATCGTGAACTGAGTTTTGCCGCTGCAATAAGCGCTGAGTCCATAATCGTAACATGATGATGCGCTTCAAGGCTCTCTTTAATACCCCGTAAAATCTGTAATGCTTCGTTGATGCTGGGTTCATTCACTGTAACAGGCTGAAAACGGCGTTGTAACGCTGCATCTTTTTCAAAATATTTGCGGTACTCTTTCAGCGTTGTCGCACCTATGGTATGAAGCTCTCCACGCGCCAGAGCAGGTTTGAGAATATTCGCAGCGTCCATACTTCCTTCGCTGGCACCCGCACCAATAATAGTATGAATTTCATCGATAAACAGAATAATATTGCCACTTTTTTTCACTTCATCAATCACTGCTTTAAGACGGTCTTCAAACTCACCACGGTACTTTGCACCTGCGATTAAGGAACTCATATCCAAAGCGACGACACTTTTATTTTGAAGGCTTAGAGGTACATCGTTATGTGCAATTCTAAGTGCCAACCCCTCTGCTATCGCTGTTTTACCGGTTCCTGGCTCACCAATTAAAATCGGATTATTTTTGCTCTTTCGAATCAAAATTTGCATCATTCGACTTATCTCTTCATCACGTCCGATGACAGGGTCAAGCTTACCTTCACTGGCTAATTTGGTTAAATTGATACCGTATTTTTCAAGTGATTCAAGGTTTTCATCGGCACTTTGTTTATCAATTTTTTTACCACCACGAAGTGCTTCAAGGTTTTTCTTAAACTGCAATAGATCAAGGTATTTTCCAAGAATTTTTTTGAGCGGATCACTATCGATATTAGCAAGTAACCATGTATCTACGGAAAGGTAACCATCGCCTTTTTGTTTCATCAGTCCTTCGGCTTTTTGCAAAGATTCGACAAGAACACGTGAAATAGTAATATTTTCCTTGGTGACATGCGAAGCCGTTGGTAATTTTTGGACTTCACTTTTAATTTCAAGTTCTATCGCACTCTTATCAATATTCATTTTATTAAAGACTTGATTGAGTATAGAAGCTGAATTGGTAAGGAGTCCCCACGTTACATGTAAAGACGTTGCTTCTTGATTTTTAGAATGCAGAGCAAGGCTAATAGCGCTCTCTATCGCTTCTCTCATTTGGTTAGTCAATTGTTCAAAAAGTGAGTTCATTGCATCTCCTAATTTTTTCTATAATTCTACAACTTTAGTCTATTGATGTCAAGTTTATTTAGCAATATAGCATTATGCTTATCAAGCGAACACCTTCACTTCATAGTTAAAATAAATTAAAATATTAAACTATGTTCAATCAAGCTTTCATAGAAGTTTTAGGGAAACTGCACTATAATCGTTCTCCAAAGAATACGCATAATCTTGCGAGGAGCATACACACGCTATGAAACATTTACCATTTGCTACGGCTGGCTTTATTGCCACATTTTTAGGTATCACTACCTTTTTTTCTTCAACGCTCTTTGCAGCAGATAATGCTGATGGAGAAAAGAGTCGTCTTGCTTCTTTGGCCAAATTTACACGCGTTTTGGCAACCATTGAAAAATATTATGTTGATGACATCAAAATTGACGATATCGTCAAAAAGTCCATTGAAGGACTTTTAACAAACCTCGACGCACACTCTTCTTACCTCGATGAAAAACATTTTAAAGATCTCAAAATCCAAACTGACGGTGAATTCGGTGGTTTAGGTATTACGGTTGGTCAAAAAGATAGTGCTTTAACCGTTATCGCGCCGATGGAAGGAACTCCTGCAGATAAAGCAGGTGTTAAAGCGGGCGACATTATTTTGAAAATCAATAAACAATCAACACTCAACATGACCATTGATGAAGCGGTCAACATCATGCGTGGTAAACCAGGTACAGGTATAGAACTGACACTTGTACGTGAAGGTGAAAGTAAACCTCTTACGATTGCCATTGTTCGCGATATCATCAAAATCGAGTCTGTTTACTCAAAGACTATTGAAAATGAAAACATCCTCTATGTTCGTGTTGTAAGTTTCGATAAAAATATTGTAGGTGATGTACAAGACGCTATTAACAAAAACAAAGGTGTTAAAGGTATTGTTCTTGACCTTAGAAACAATCCGGGGGGGCTTTTAAATCAAGCTGTTGGACTTGTTGATCTTTTCGTTGATGAGGGTATTATTGTTTCGCAAAAAGGACGTGTAGAGTCTGAAAATGCTGAATACAAAGCAAGCAAATCAGCTACCATTACCAAAGCGCCGTTGGTCGTCCTTGTAAATGGTGGTAGTGCAAGTGCAAGTGAGATCGTCAGTGGTTCATTACAAGATCATAAACGTGCCATCATTATTGGTGAAAAAACTTTTGGAAAAGGAAGCGTACAAGCTGTTCTTCCCGTCGTTGATAATGAAGCAATTCGTTTAACGATTGCACGTTACTATCTCCCAAGTGGGCGAACCATCCAAGCAGAAGGTGTCACACCTGATCTTGTTGTTTATCCAGGTGATGTTCCTCATAAAAACAACGAACAATCACTCAAAGAAAAAGATCTTAAAAAACATTTAGAGAGTGAACTGAAAAAAGTAGATGAAAACAAAACAGAAGTAAAAGAGACGAAAACAAAAACAAAAACAAAAGAACAAACAAAGGCAGAGAAAGAGATCGTGAGTCAAGAGAATTTATTCAAAGATTTACAACTTAAAAGTGCTGTTGATGCAATCAAAGTACTTTCTATTAAAAAATAATTGAGGAGAGAGACGTGAATAAAGGTGCATTGTTATACGAAGGTAAAGGTAAAAAACTGTTTTTAACAGATGACGAAAATCTTTTAGTTTCAGAATTTAAAGATGACTTGACAGCATTTAATGCTGAAAAAAAAGGTAATGAAGCAGGTAAAGGTGCGCTTAACTGTAAAATCAGTACACAACTTTTTCATCTTCTTGAAAAACATGGTATTCAAACACACCTCGTCAAAACACTTGATGATACAAATCAATTGATCAAAAAAGTAAAAATCATTCCTATCGAAGTGGTTGTTAGAAACATTGCAACAGGTTCTCTTGCAAAACGCCTTGGTATAAAAGATGGTACGGTACTTCCTTTTACCCTCGTTGAATTTTATTACAAAGATGATGCTCTTGGTGATCCTATTATCAATGATGAACACTGTTTACTTCTCAATCTTGTGAAAAGTGAATCAGACCTTGAAGAACTTAAACGTCTTGGTCGCGAAATCAATGTCATTATGAAAAGTTTTTTTGCTGAACGTAGACTCAAACTTGTTGATTTCAAAGTTGAGTTTGGTGTCGATAAAGAAGGAAACATTCTTCTCTCAGATGAAATCAGTCCTGACAGCTGTCGTTTCTGGGATATGGATACCAATGAAAAACTGGATAAAGATAGATTTAGACAAGGTCTTGGTGATGTTAAAGTTGCCTATGAAGAAGTCCTAAAACGTATTCTCTCTCACTAAAATTACAAGGAAAAAATAAACGATGAAAGTTATTGTCAATATTCAACTCAAAAATGGTGTTTTAGATCCACAAGGAAAAGCTGTTCATCATGCACTTGCTTCTTTAAAATTTAACGAAGTAAATGAAGTCCGTATTGGAAAGCAAATCATCCTTGATATCGCAGAGTCTGACAAAGCAACAGCAGAAAAAAGAGTGAAAATCATGTGTGATGAGCTTTTAGCCAATACGGTTATTGAAGATTATACGATTGAGTTTCCAACATGCTAGTTGCTGTTGCAGTCTTTCCCGGAACAAACTGCGAAATCGATACTAAATACGCTTTTGAAAAACTAGGACAAGACGTTGTTCTTGTTTTTCATAAAGAGGAAAAATTACCAGAAGGCACTGACTTAGTCGTACTTCCCGGCGGTTTTAGCTATGGCGATTACCTAAGAAGTGCTGCCATTGCTAAATTTTCACCTATTATGAAAGCGGTCATTGAATTTGCTAACAATGGTGGAAAAGTCCTTGGTATTTGTAATGGTTTTCAGATGCTTGTTGAAGCACGCCTTTTGCCTGGTGCTATGAAACGCAATGAAAACGTTCATTTTATCTCACAATTTCATCACCTTAATGTTATTGCAAATGATAATACATTTTTGCGTAAATGCTCAATTGGTGAGCTTTTAAACGTCCCAATTGCACACGGTGAAGGAAGTTATTACATTGATGATGCTGGACTTAAAGAGCTTTATGCCAATAAACAAGTACTGCTTACGTATTGTGATGAACAAGGAAATGTTAAAAACCCTAATGGATCGGTTGATTCCATTGCAGGCATTTGCAATAAAGAAAAAAATGTGTTTGGTCTTATGCCACACCCAGAGCGTGCCATCGAGAAAATTTTAGGCTCTGATGATGGTGTTAAAATGCTTGAGGGTTTTCTAAACTAACGTGATGAAGAAATTTTTCACACTCCTCGTACTCTCTTTGGCTCTTTTAGTGCCTTCTTTTGCTGCTGAAGAGAGTGCGTTTTCAGGTCGTTCCAAGTCCATTTTCCTCTCTGTTGAAGAGATGCCTCAAAAAGTCTATATTGGACAAGTTTTTCCGATAAAAGTCAAAGCCATCGTTGCTAATGATAAAATTGATGGACTTCTCAATACCTTTTCAAGTGCTTCAGCAGCAGAAGTTCTTAATCCTCAAAACCCTTGGGAACGCTCACGCGACAATACCTATTTTAATACCTTTTATTTCAAAATAAATTCTAAAACAGCTGTAATGCCTCGCCTTAGTGTCTCTTTAATACAGCAACAAGAGGCCGTTGAAAGTGAAGTTATCATTTTAAATCTTCCATCTCAACTTGTTCAGCTCAAGCAAGACCCACTTTTTAGTAATGTCATTGCTCAAACTTTAAATATTAACAAGTATAAAACAACAACATTTGATGCTAAAAATGTTATTGTTGTCTTGGAAATCGAAACGACCGGTGCTAATTTAAAAGACTTTGCTCTCAGTGGCATTGCTAAAAGTGGTATCGATTCTTTTTCTGACAATGGAACTTCTCAAAAAATTTATTACTATGGTATTGTTCCAAACTATCAAAAAAGTTTTGATTTTACCTACTTTGATCTTACAAGCAATAAATTTAATAAAATAACACTACCAATGGTTATTGAAAGCGATGAAGTCAGTACCCAACTTGGACTTAACCCCAAAGAGAGTATTTTTGAGTTCTATAAAAGCGTTGCTTATGCAGTTGCCGCGTTTTTATTCTTTGTCATTTTACTGAAACGTCGAAGATGGTACTATTTGGCTATTTCGTTGTTTTTCTTGGCACTCTTTTTCCTCGATCGTAATCCATTAAACAATGCAAAACTCAAAGCAAACAGTAGTATTATGATTCTTCCAATGGAGAGATCAACTGTCTTTTTTACCAGTGATAAAACCTTAGATATTGAAAAATTGGGAGATCGTGATAAATATATCAAGATCTTACTACCCGATGGAAAAATTGGATGGACTGACCGTGAAAATATTATCAAAAATTAGAGGTTTTTATGTGATGATCGAGTTTGTCATCACCGTTTTGATGACTATTATTTTGATGTATGCATTTCGCAACAATACACATATCATTCGACGTACATGGGGGCGATTGCAAACATTTTTAATGGGCTTTCGTATTAAACAAATAGGTGATGTAGCACCTAGTGCAACACTTTTAGTGCTCAATCATCAAAGCCTTGTTGACATTGTTGCACTGGAGACAATTTATCCTAAAAATCTCTGCTGGATTGCTAAAAAAGAGATTGAAGATATTCCTCTTTTTGGACATATTATCCCAGCACCTCGTATGATTTCTATTGATCGTAACGACAAACGCTCACTTATCAAAATGATCAAAGAGGGTAAAGAACGCGTGAGTGAAGGACGGGTTCTTGCTATGTTTCCAGAAGGAACACGTGGACGTGGTGATAGACTTTTAAAATTTCAAAGTGGTGCAAAAATTCTAGCTGAAAAGTTAGAGCTTATCGTCCAACCTGCTATCATTGTCGGGGCACGTCATATTCTTGATTCTAAGAGCCTTGATGCGCATGGCGGTGAAGTCAAAGTCATTTATCTTGATCCTATCAATCCTAAAGAGGACGAACAATGGTTTGAGAAAATGTACATTACAATGGAAGAGCGATTAGCTCTTGAGTTAGCTTCAAAAAAGTAATCTATTGAAAGCCACTTTTGTGGCTTTCAAATTCTCTCATTTTTGCTACAATAACGCGATTTTTGGATTTGTCAAATAACTTTTAAAACATAAGTTTTTTGATAAATCCAACTATACATACATTAAAGGATAAAACCATGTCAAAACATCAATTTCAAACGGAAGTTACTCAACTTTTAGACCTGATGATTCATTCGCTCTACTCTAATAAAGAGATCTTTTTACGCGAACTTATCTCCAATGCTTCGGATGCCTTAGATAAGCTGAATTATCTCACACTGACCGATGATACATACAAAGCACTCTCATACATTCCACGCATTGACATCGCCATTAACAAAGAAGCTAAAACCCTTACTTTAAGCGATAGTGGTATTGGTATGAATGAAGAAGACTTGGTTGAAAACCTTGGAACCATCGCTAAAAGTGGTACAAAATCATTTTTACAAAACCTTAGTGGCGACAAAAAGAAAGATTCAAGCCTTATTGGTCAATTTGGTGTTGGCTTTTACTCTGCTTTTATGGTTGCCAATAAAATTGAAGTTGTAAGTCGCAAAGCTGGCGAAGAAAAAGCCTATATGTGGAGCAGTGAAGCAGGTGCAGAGTATGACATCGCAGAAGTGACCAAAGAAAGCCACGGTACATCGATTACCCTTTATCTCAAAGACGATGAAGATGAATTTTTAGAGTTTTACCGCATCCAAAACGTCATTAAAAAGTATTCAAACCACATTCCATTCCCTATTTTTATGGACAAAGAAGAGAAAGAGTTTGATGATGAAGGTAAAGAAAAAAGTAGTGAGATCAAAAACGTACAAGTTAACAAAGCCAGTGCACTTTGGACAGTAGCAAAAAGTCAAATCAAACCTGAAGAGTACAAAGACTTTTACCAACAAATTTCTCACGATAGCACCGATCCACTTCTTTGGAGCCATACAAAAGCTGAGGGTAAATACGAATATACTACACTTTTCTACATCCCATCAACGCCTCCAATGGATTTGTTTAGAATGGACTATAAACCAGGTGTTAAACTCTACGTTAAACGTGTTTTTATTACCGATGATGAAAAAGAACTGCTTCCTACCTACCTTCGTTTTGTCAAAGGTATCATCGACGCGGAAGACCTACCACTGAACGTTAGCCGTGAGATTTTACAACAAAACAAAGTGCTAGAGACTATCAAAAAAGCTTCGGTTAAAAAAATTCTGAGCGAACTCAAATCACTCAAAGAAAAAGAGAGTGAAAAATACCTAGAGTTTTACAAAAACTTTGGACGTGTTGTTAAAGAGGGACTTTACAATGACTGGGAGAACAAAGAAGCACTCTTAGAGCTTGTACTGTTCAAATCATCTAAACGTGATGGCTTAGTCAGTCTGAAAGAGTATAAAGAGGCGATGGGAGAAGATCAAAAAAGCATCTATTACATCACGGGTGAAAATGAAAAACTCCTTCGTAACTCTCCACTGATTGAGCAGTTTAAAGCGAAAAATATCGAAGTCTTACTTCTTGACGAAGAAGTCGATGCCATCGTCTTCCCAATGGTCGGTGAGTACGATAAAACCCCAATCAAACCGGTCAATAACTCAGACATTGATGAAGAGATCAAAGAAGATAAAGCGAAAGTTGAAGAAGATGAGAAAACGTATAAAGAAATCTTGGTAAAAATGAAAGAGATTTTGAAAGATGATGCGAAAGATGTTAAAATCTCTAGCCGTTTGAGTGACTCACCATCATGCCTTGTATACGATAAAAATGACCCAGATTTCCAGATGCAACAAATGCTCAAACAAATGGGACAAGACAATCTACCTGCCGTTAAACCTATCTTAGAGATCAATCCTGAGCATGAAATTTTCAAAAAATTAAGTGCAAAAGGTGATCTTTTAGAGCTTAATGATGTCGCTTTCTTACTTCTTGATCAAGCTAAACTTCAAGAGGGAATGAAGATCGAAGATACCGCTGCTTTTGCAAAACGCTTAAACCGTTTTATCGCAAAAGCGCTTTAAAAAACAACTTTACATGTAAGGATTTTTCCTTACATGTAAAAAAGAACTCCCCTTACCTCTCCAAGCTACATCAAACCTCCATTTTCATAGAATATTACACACGACTTCCAATGTTCGTAACATATGAGCATAAAATACAGAAAGTTAAAAGCTTAGCCCTGACCCCTATTATTTTTGAGCATATTAGGCTGTTTTGTATATAATGTTCATTGAATAAATAGTTAGGACGCAATTATGGATTTTCTAAAAAATATTTCAGTTAACTTACATGCTACAGGACCTGCAACTGTTATGACTGTTTGGTGTATTTGCATTACATTGCTAGGTTTATATGGGGATGGCGAGTTGGCTAATAGTGCCATAAAAATACTTTCATTTTTCGGTGGCATGGTTATGATAGCGCTTGCAAATAAAGCATGAACAAATTTTGCTCTAACAAATCAGAGGAGACCAATCAAAAACCCGCGAGCGGCTTTTTGATTGCTCATTTTAAACATTATGTAGAAAAAGGGGTTAGAGCTAAACTTTTAACTTTTTACATGTAAAGTGTCACTGCCCTCACCGCTTCGGGGTAGGCGTGAGCGTACTTTTGAATCCCTGAGCCAAAACTCTCTAACATATCCTTTGCACGAATAGATAGCGCTGTATCATCTTCCAACTTTGCTAATTCAAAAAGATTTTTAATCATCGTCGAAAGCGGGCTTTTGTAGCTGTTATCTTCCAAAACCGCTTTGGCACGGAAGGCTTTATCGGAAAGATACCACGTCTCTTCTTTATAAAATCTCTGCTCTGCTTCATGGCTGAGTTTCTTTGCCAATTCCAAGTAACGCACCTCTTTAGTATGCGCATAACTGCGCAGTAAGGCTTCAATGACAAAGGCATAATCTTCAAGCAACGCTTCCACTTTCAAACTACCACCTAAGACGATTTGGTGGTACAAAACACCGTTTACATGTAAAGTTTTTAAGAGGGTATCGAGCACATTTTTTGCTTTTTCAATTTTACCTGCCTCATAAAGTGCTGTGATCATTAAAGCATTCCACGATGTCAAAATCTTCGTGTCAATAAACGGATACGCTACCTTTTGACGCTCTTGTTTTAAAATAGTAACGGCTTCATCGAAACGAGCAGGTTTTTCATTACATGTAATGACAGGATTGGTACTCTGGTGTTCAAAATTACCAAATTTTGTGATGCCAAAATAATCCATTACAGCTTTAGTCTCCACCTCACTCAGACCTGCTTTTAAAAGCGTTTCTTTGGCTTCTTTAAATCCAAAAACAAAATATTTGCCCTCTTCGCCTTCAGAGTCTGCATCGCTAGCGCTGAGATAGAGTCCCTCTTTTAAAAACCGCTCATCCATCGCTTCGATGGTTTTATCGACGACCTCATTAAACAATGGTTTTTGCGTGATTGTGTACAGTTTGGCATAGACTTCAATCAGCTCAGCATTGGTGTACAACATCTTTTCAAAATGAGGAATCACCCAAGCCTCATCGACGCTGTAACGGTAAAATCCACCCTCTATCTGGTCATTGATGCCCCCTTGCGCCATCGCACTAAGCGCATCTTCACTCATATACAACGCTTCAAGATTTTTGGTTTGCACATAAATATCTAAAAGTGCGTTCCATGTCGAAGCATGCGGGAATTTTGGTGCACTTCCCACACCTTTGGAGACATCATCGTAACTTGCTTTGACATTGCTCACAAATGCTTCGACGACTGCAATTTTATCAATGTGGCTCTTTTGTTCAAAACTACGCTCGTAATGCTTAATAGCCGCCTCAATACTCTGTGCACTCTTTTGAACTTCTTCATATTCATCATCGAATTTACCTTTAATGAAACTGGTCAATTCACGAAATCCCATGCGTCCCTGTGCACTCTGAGGTGGCAGATACGTTCCAGCGAAAATAACCTGCTGTGTTGGCGTCATAATGATGCTTAGAGGCCAACCACCGCTTCGTTTGGTAAGGAGATAATGCACGTCCTGATAGTATTTGTCAAGATCAGGCATCTCTTCACGATCGACTTTGATGCTTACGTATGAATCATTAAGTAGTTTTGCACTCACGTCATCTTCAAATGTTTCGCGCTCCATTACATGGCACCAATGGCAGGTGCTATAGCCGATGGAAAGAAAAATGAGCTTATTTTCATCTTTGGCTTTAGCAAGGGCTTTATCACTCCATGCCATCCAATTGACGGGGTTATGTGCATGCTGAAGAAGGTAAGGAGAATCCTCGTGGATCAGTTCATTGCTGTGCATGGCATCATCCTAAGGGTTATAAGGTGAAGGCGTATAGCCTTTAGTGACAAGAGATTTCATCCCACCTTTAATGTTAACAACTTTATATCCTTGTTTGGAAAGGAGTTCTGAAACAGCGGCACTCCTACTTCCTGTTCGACAAATGAGTGCAAACTCAGTATCTTTGCTCACATATTTGTCAAGCTCTTTCATAAACACTTCGGCGTCATAACGTCCTTGTTCGTCAAAGAAAGTTAGAGGAATAGCATTTTTTACCAACCCTGTCTCTTTCCATTCAGGCATTGTTCGTATATCAATGATTTTAATGCCACTTTTAACCACTTCTTCACTTGCATCAACATGGCGCAGTTCTGCAAAAAGAAATGATGTGAAAAGTGATATAAGAAGTAAAATTTTGTACATAAGAAACTCCTGTCTTTTTAGGAGTTATTCTATCTCTTTTAAGTTAGTAGAGTCTTTAAAACTTAATGTACCATTCCCGCTTCAACTAAAAAGGGTGAATGGGTATAGCTGATTTTTTTGATTTTGTCATACTTTGCGTAAGAGAGAATGAGCATATCTTTCGCGCGTGTGGTTGCAACATAAAAAAGACGTCGCTCTTCTTCAAGACTTCCACCTTTTTGCATCAACTTGCGATTTGGAAAACGCCCATCCATAAGGTCTATGACGTAAACTTCTTTAAATTCAAGTCCTTTGCTGGCATGAATGCTTAAAAGATTGACACCCTCACCTTCACTCATTTCGTTACTGCCAAGGGTCAGGGCATTGAGGAAACGCTCACTCGAAGCATAGCCACTTGCTAAATCTTTCAGCAAATGTCCTTTTCTAAAGATACGCGCTCTTGCTTCTTGTTTCATCTTATCATCCACACTACCATCTTTTTTAGTAGAACGTTTAACCGCTAATACTTCAGCGATGGCACTAAAGACTTCCGAACTTAAGACGTGGTTAATGAGACTTTGAGGCGTTTTAATGCGTATAGCATGCTTCATAAATTTATAAAAAGAGTGTAAAAACTTCGCACCATCTGTGGTAAGTTTTGGATGCTTTAATATAGGGCTGGAAAGAAAAAGCTCTTCAAAACCAAAATTGTAAAAACGACTGACACTACCAAGATCCATAATATCATCAAAGAGTCCTAATTGATGGTTCTTCGCCCGTTTTTTAAAAATATCTTCCACATCCTCTCTTGGATGAAAAAATCCTTGATAGATGTTACCATCCCCCAATTTAAAAAGCCCATCAAATAGCTCTTTTGAAAGCGAACTTCCCACACCTCTGGCGTATTCAAATGTATGAATAAACGCCATCATATCTTTAGGATTTACAACCACACCAACAAGATCAAGCATTCCTTTGACTTCGGCTGAGTCAAAAAAGCTAATACCTCCTTTGCGTCTACAAGCAATTCCCTGTTCGCGAAGCGTTGCTTCAATACCGTCTGCGGTAGAGTTATTGCGAAAAATGACAGCAATGTCAGCAGGAGCATGCATTGAATGTTTAATGAGTGAAGCAATCGACTGATACTGAGAAAAAAGCTCATCGTAGATAAGAAGTTTTGGTGCTTCAAATGCACCATCGCGTGTTACTTCAAGCCTTTTTTCATAGAGCCTTGGATTTTTTTCAATCACGCGGTTTGCTAAAGATAAAATTTTATGCGAAGAGCGATAGTTCTTATTGAGTGTGAAAACATTTGCATTTGAATAGCGTGTTGCAAAAGAACCAATGATGTCGATGTTTGCACCATTAAACGCGTAAATACTTTGGTCATAATCCCCCACGCAAAAAAGTGACTTTGAGCGAAATGCGTCAATGAGGGAACCTTGTAGTGTATTGGTATCTTGATACTCATCGATCAAAACTTCATCAAAACCAAGATCCTCAGTTGTTTTAAGTGTATCGCGCATGAGAATCAAAAGATCATTAAAATCAACATATCCGAACTCACGTTTTAAAGCTTGGAACTCCTCAAAAATATCTTCATAAATGTCAAAAAAAAGTCCATGCTCACTGTCATTTGACTCCAACCATTCTGAAAAAGTCTGCGTAACGGTGCTGTTTTGGTAAAGCGAAAACATATCGTACAAATATGCGGCACTGTAAGCTTTTGCACCAGAATCTATATGATCAAATCTGCGCCTATCGTGAATACTTTTAAGCAAAATTTTAAGATCTTTGGGTTGTTTGAGAACAATATTGCGTCCCAATTTTTTCAAAAGACGATAACTCACCGCATGGAACGTCCCTGATTCAATTTGTGAGGTGATATTTTTACCAAAGAAAACACCCACACGCTCCAACATTTCTGCTGCTGCTTTGTTGGTAAAGGTCAATAGTAAAATACGAGATGGCTGAACACCTTGATTTAAAAGATGCGCAATACGTGCTACAATGGTCGAGGTTTTACCTGTTCCTGCACTGGCAATAATAAGATTATGTCCTGAGGGTGCAGTAGCAGCACTTTTTTGCTCAGCATTGAGTCGACTAAGAGGCATTGAGTTCCTAAAGTAAAAAAATTAGAGGTGGGATTGTAGTAAAAAAGACCCTAAAACAAAGTAAAGATTTACAGATACCAATGACGTTTTATCAACTTCCCATCTTTATTTTCGTCGATAAAAACTTTTTTAGGATCATCATCAGAGAGCCACAAAGTATAGTTAAGATCAGGTGTTTTGATCTCAATACGCTTTTCAACAACTTCGTAGTTACCTTTAGAAAGTTGTTCAAATACACGAGAGAGCACATGATTGGTGCGAGGAAGTTTTAACTCTTTGAGATTAATAGTATCATGCATAAATTGATAAATGAGCTTTTTTTGAAGCACTAACGTTGCAAAGTAAGAACCACTTTCACGATACTCTTTAGTACTGATAAGATTTTTAGAGATATTACCTAAAATATTGATGGAGTCTATCTTGGCACATGCATCACCAATGGCAACTAAAATTTGTTCATTTTTATCGCTTTTAAGGACAAATCCAGCACCATCATTGCAAACTTTTTCAAAATTTTTCGCCTCATAATCTCTTAAAACATCGTTATACGAATAAGCGTACATGTAACTGCTAAAAAGACCCAATAATGCTAAAACTACTCTCATTCTTGTCCTTTGTAAACGTTTAGAAGTTCTTGTACTTCTGTAGAATTAATATAGCTTAAAAAGAGTTCTAAAGACCTTATAGCTTCAGCGCGATCACCTAGAGAAAACTTCGCTTTAGCATATAATATCCACGGCTTTTCAGAACGCGAATTGTATTTACTCGTCTCTTTCGCCCAGATAATCACATCGCCATACGATTGTCGCCCAAAATAAAAATAGGCCAAGGCATAGGCATTATCAAAATTTTGTACTGCATTAAAACTTTTGAGTAACTGCGTTTCTTCACTTAATGCTTTTGTCTCATTAACCGAAAATTTAGTATCACTCTTATAAATACGTGGCGCCAAGAAAAGGAGCTCCTCTTCTGGCATTTGTGGCGCTATGATTTTTTCAGGTACCGTAACATTACTTTCATTTTTATCACTTGACGATGCTTGAGTTTCAACAACCAAAGGTGCAATAATAGGTTTTTCAGCAGTAAGTGGTTCTTGTGCGTGTGGATACATCCAATAATAACTTCCAAAACCAATGAGAAATAAAGATGTTATGATGAAAACCATGCGAATAATGCGTACTTTTTTAAGCCTTGCGCAACGTCGTTCTAACTCTTCAAAACGACTATTTGTCATCAATAAGTCCTATATCAAGGGCTGCCATAGTTAGAAGACAACTGTTGAGTTTACGGTATTTTGAAAGACCTTTTTTTTGCGTATAATCCAATAGTTTCATCAGCGTATAAAGAAACTTTTTAATCATTCTAAAATTACCTTTAGCATATCGACCAATAACCCGAGCCTCATTTTTTGTAAACATCGCGCTAATTTCATTATGCGTATGTCCTTTAAAGAGTGTTTGAATATAACGCAAAATTTCATTTTCTTCAAGATTTCCATACTCAATAACCAATTTTGAACGGGTTTTAAACTGCTTTTTTTCAAGCAATGCCATGCCTTCTTCTTTGTGCATAGCAAAGACAAATTGAAAAAGTTTTGTGTCGCTTAAAATGCGAATAAACTCGAAATGATCATAACTTAAAAGCTGTGCCTCATCGATAAAAATCGTACAAAGTGTTTCAGCGTACATATCCAAAAGTTCATCCATAAACTCGCCTTGACTTTTGTTTTTGTGAAAAAACATATTGCGATTTTCATAGAGTAATCTTATAAGATCGCACGAATCAAAAAAAGGATATTCAATTAAAATACTTGATGAAGGTTCTGTAGCTTCTTGATGCATCACTCGCATCATATGACTTTTACCAACACCAGACTCACCAAGAATAAAAATCAGGGGAACAGTAGCGTCACCAATAGCATTTTTGAGATTGGTATGAGCAATTTCAGAACTGATACTGTCAAAATAAAACGAAGGGTCAACCGTGTCTTTAAAAAACTCTTTAGCAGCTTCAAAATCTTTCATTATGACTCTTTGCAAGCGGTTGCTTTGATTTATTTTATTTTATCATATTCTTTGATAGTTATGAGATTTAATATGCAAAGATAATGTTTAAAAATTAACAGCATTTTCTTCAGGAATCAGTGAGCGTTTTGGTAGTGGTGGCGCTAGATTGAGCTGTTGCGATTGCTGTTGTTGTCTTGGAGCACTGTTTTGTTGTTGCTGTTGTTGAAAAGCACCCTCTTTTTTCATCGCTTCAACGATCTCTTGCGTTGTTGGATTGGTTTTGACGGTTAATTCTTTAATATAGACCGAATCGATCACTAGCCCATGTGTTTTTTTTGCATAGGCAATAATAGTTGATTTTAAAAGCTCTTTACCTCGAGAGGTAACAAGATCTTCGGCAAAATAACTTCCAATAACAATATTGAGCGCATCGACTACTTTATGCTCGCTTTTTTTAACATCATTACCTTCAAAGACCAAACCAACGGTTACTTCTACAGGTTTTTTATCGGACTTTGCAAAGACATTGGCTTTGAAATGCTCTACCACCAATGTCTCAGCAAATACACTTACATGTAAAAATAACAATGCTGTTAAAACGCGTTTCATTTGAGCCTTTTTAAACGGATGTATCCAGCACATTTCCGCCAAGTTCTTTGATCCTAGCGTCAACTTTTTCCAGTGCTTTTTGCATCGTAGTATAACTAATTTCAGGTAATTTTCCACCCCAAACTTTTTCAGCTTCGCTAAAACCTTGAAGCATGCCAGAGCGTCCTGCTTGAAGTTTTGAGAGGTCGTCTCCCGCACCATTTACCACAAAATCAGCAATTCTAGCACTCGTTTGAGAAATACCGAAAAAACCATCATCGGCAACCAAAGCCTTCGCTTCATCTTGGCTCAATTCACCAATAGGCTTTCCACTGTAACCAATATCAGCAAGACGAAATGTGCTTGCTTGTTCGCCTAATGTTGCGCTAGACTGCTCCATCATCTGCTTTTGGTATGCAGCAAAATACGCATTGGTAATCTCTTTGCCACTGAGCTTCTTTTCCTGTGCATCATTCAGACTAATCGTAGATTTTGTACTGTACGTTTTACTTGACGTACTTTCATAATTGACATTAAGATCCATAAGTTGCCCCCTTAGTTTCATCTCAATTTTGACACGCTTTTAAAGTAACACTAGGTTCTCTTCGGCAGAGAGCCCACGCACCCTTGTGCTTTACTTTTCTTTACATGTAAATCGTCAAAATTCATCAAAAAGTGAATCGCTCCTCACCTCTTCTATTTTCAAAATATCTGATTTTTGGTAAAACTCCCCTACTTTGGGAGAGACTTGTACACAGCGTGTCAAATGTTCATAAAAACGCTGATAATGGTAATCGAGCAAAAGTTGATTGGGGTAGCGCGCACGTGAAATGGCTACATAAAACTGGCTTTTTTCAAAAATAGTGTTAATGTTGCAAACCAAAGAGTCAATGCTCATCCCTTGGCTTTTATGAATCGTAATGGCATACGCCAATTTAAGTGGAAACTGTTCAATGGAAACAAGCGGTTTTTCTTTCACTTCACCTTCCATAACAACATTTTCATGCAACGTGTACTCTTGGCGCTCCACTTTAACCAGCTCACCTGCTTTTTCTACAATGACCTCATTTTCATCTATTGCTTTGATGACACCACGCTCACCGTTATAGTATTTCCCCCATTTATTGGTGCAAAAAAGTACCTTTGCACCGACTTTCAACGTCAAGTCTACAGGAATGGGAAGAGCGTTTTTCCAGCCTTCTATCTTATTGACGTGTAAAGACTGCTCATGCACTTTTTCTTTGGCTTTGAGCACGATAGGTTCACTGTCTATTTGCGCCAACTTTTGAATGTTGAGCATCTCAGCTTCTTTGTTTCTGCCAAACAAAACCGTTGGGTCATCATCCCAAACACCGACATTAGTGCGTAAGGCTTCAAGATATTCAACCGTCTCATTTTCAAGTATACCACGTCTGATTTTTCCTAAATGTGAAAAGAAAAGTGCGTCATGCGTACGCTTGGTAATGGTTAGCTCCACCACCACAGGCTCAAAAGCGTTCCATGAACTGCTCTCAAACGCATACTCAAAACCACCCCATAGGCTATTTTCCTTACCTTTTGAAACAGGAGGTAGCTGGAAAAAGTCGCCCACAAACAGCACACTTCCCTCAAAACCAGCATTGCGAAGACGGTAATAAATCATATCAAGCAAATCAGCCGACACCATGCTAATCTCATCAATGACCAAAAGATCGCATCTCGTAAGCACTTTTTTGATCTCCACAAGTCTTGCTTTAGAGTAACGATCATGACGTGTGAGCTCATCAAGATGATTGCAGATGCCAAAAGCAAAAAAACTGTGCAACGTTTGCCCACCGACATTGACAGCACTCACACCTGTGCTTCCTAGTACGACGACTTGTTTACCTACTTTTCGAAGTTCCGTTACAAGTTCACCGACAAGATAGCTCTTCCCAACACCTGCACCACCCGTGAGGAGAACATTGTCTTTTTTTAAAATGTCGATGATTTTTTGTGCTAAACTCAAAAGGAATCCTAGATGTTTTTGGTATTATAGCATTAACGATATTCAAGGTTTCAAATATGACAATACGAAATATTTTTCTTTTTACCTGTATACTTTTTTTCCTCATCGGTTGTGCCCCCAAAGAGCCAACAGTCGAAGCATTTGTCGCGCAAAAAACGGCTTCCAATGACATGCTTCTCTATCCCCAAAATGTAGATTTTTTAGCGCAAAACATTACGCCAAAAAACGTTGCACAAGAAGATTTTACCTACCGGTACTACTCACCATGGTTTAGAACGCATGTCAGCTCTAAAAAAGAAGATGCACTCTGGGCAAACAAATCGTATGGACTTAAAGGTCGTTATTATGGTGAAAATCTCCAGCTCATTTCCGATGCAGAGATCGATGCTATCATTCACAGCACCAATATAGAAGCGTATGGGAGTGTCAATACCCATGCCATCATGATTCAAAATGCACAGATGCGAAACCTCCCTACCGAAAAGCCTTTTTTCAAAAAGACCACATTACCAGGCGAAGGTTATCCCTTTGATAACTTGCAAACTTCTCGTATTCACATCGCTGAGCCTTTGATTATTTCACATTACAGTAAAGATGGCGCTTGGGCGTTTGTTGAAAGCTCTTTTGCTTCAGGATGGCTGCCTGTGGAAACATTTGTGAGCGTGGACGCACAAGAACGTATAGCGCTTATTAAAGCCCAAAAAATTGCCATTATTAAAGACAATGTCCCGCTTTATAATGCCAAACAACGTTTCATCACGTACGCTAAAGTAGGTGCTATTTTACCTATAGACAATGAAGATGAAAACTTTTTTCATGCATACATGTACACACGCGATGGTGAATTTAACGCTCAAAAACTAGAGTTGCGTATTCCAAAGACCTTTGCACAAACAGTGCCCGTTGCCTTTGCACAAGAGAGTATTTCTAAAATTGGTGATGAACTCTTAGGCGAAAAGTACGGCTGGGGTGGCTACCTCGCCAATCGTGACTGTTCTGCGATGACACGCGATTTTTTCTCTCCCTTTGGCATATGGATACCCAGAAACTCCGCCGCGCAAAAGAGCTTTGGCGAATATATTTCAATGAAAGATTTAACTCCCAAGGAGAAAGAAGCAATGATACTCAAACACGGCATAGCCTTTTTAAGCCTCATTTACCTTAAAGGTCACATTATGCTTTATGCGGGTGAATTTGAAGGTAAACCTCTTGTTATGCATAACGTTTGGGGTGTACGAACGATGGAAGAAGGAAAAGAAGGTCGCAATATTATTGGCAAAGCCGTTGTTACAGATCTTTACGTTGGTGCAAATCAACCTAATGTCCCAGAAGCTGGGCTTCTTATCAACCGTGTTGAAGGCATAATGGTCAAACCAGCCAACACCAAAAGCAATAATTTCACACAAAAATACCCCAGTGTAAAGTCTGTCCATGACAATACCGTTTTTTTTATGGATGGAAGTTCACTGCCATATGATGACAAAAAAGTAAAAAGTTTTGATGAAAAGCTTGAAAATGCAGATATAGAAGACATGTTCGCGCAAAACTACCCAGCTTTTGCACCCATCACTGATCCTGAACTCAACAGCGATCCAGGACGCTTTCGTAACGACACTTTTTTGAAAAAACTGTATGGCTCCAATAAAAGCGAAATCGAAAAAAATCTCACAACCATAAACTGGCTACCAAACCATGGTGGTAAAAAACTGCAATTTAACAAAAATGAAAATGCGGCAAGGCAGTTGCAAAAAGTCTCTGATGATTTGGATAAATTGCCCGAAGAGTTTATGAAATACCTTAAAAAAGTTGATGGAACCTACTACTTTCGTAAAATCGCCAAAACAGAGCGCCTAAGTGCCCACAGTTACGGCATCGCCATCGATCTCGACACCCACTACTCACGCTACTGGCAATGGGACAAAACGCACAATTTTCACAATGAATTTCCTAAAGAGATCATCGATATTTTTGAAAAACACGGCTTTATTTGGGGTGGCAGGTGGTACCACTATGACACCATGCACTTTGAGTATAGACCTGAATTGTTTGAGAGTGTAGACTAACTAGCTAAATTCAAATAATACTGGCATATGGTCACTTTTGGAAAGCCACTCTTCAGGCTTACCTACATTAACGTGTTGTAATTTTTCATGCCAATAAGAACCTGCAAAACAGTAGTCAATATGATAAGGTTTTTTTAAATTTTTCTGTAAAAACAATGTTGGCTGACCTTCATCGCCAAACGCTTCATTAAAATATAAATGATATAAACTCTTAATATTCTTTAAAATAAAGATTGCTAACAAATCCCCTAAATTAGACTTCTTCTTCCCTTTATCCCATATTTTATTCCAATTAAAATCACCCATAATGATAGTTTTTTCATCGAGTAAACTATGATATTCTCTTAAAGCATATACTACTTGACCAATATATCGTTGTTCACGATTAATAGAATCATTCATCGCCCAAACTGCAAAAAGTGAGAATTGCTTTTCGTCATTTAAGAAGACATCAATAGGAACAACATAGCGATATGCTTCATTATATAACGAGTTTATTTTCAATTCATAATTATTAAAAGCAAAAACAGCTAAACCTTTATTTTGGTTATCTCCAATCCATAAAGAAGAATTTGCTTGTTGACATTCAGGTATTTTCTCTAAAGTCTCACACTCTTGTAAAATGACAATATCCTGAAAAGAAGAAGTTATTATTTCAGACTTCTTTCTAAACGCCATGTTACAGTTCCATGTTAATATTGACTTCATTTTAATACTTACTTCGTAAATCCGCACGCCTTAACGTCTTTGTCATCCTCTTTAACAATCGCTTGTGCTGCGATCACAGTTTGACCGTTAAACGTTACTGCTGGGTTTCCGTGTAGTTTCCAGCCGTTATTTAAAAACTCTATGATTCTCGCACAAAAGGTTGAGTCATCGGGTCCTGTGATAAGTTTATATTGCATATTTACTCCTTAACTTTTCTATGTATTTTAGTCTGTTTCACTTAAAAGATTGACGATGAGTTTAACCATCAGCTCTTTTTGATTTGGTTCGCTTGCTGCTACTAAAAGAGCAAGTGAGACCAACGCGTTATCGTTGATTTTTGGCTCACCGTTTGTCTTGTAAGCGATGCCATTTTTATGTAAAAAGAGGATGAAGAGAAACGAGCCTATGCGTTTATTACCATCTGAAAAGGCATGATCTTTAATGACATAGTAAAGTAAATTTGCCGCTTTTTCTTCGATGCTAGAAAGTAGATCGACTCCACCAAAAGTTTGATAGATATTGAGCAATGCACCTTTAAACTCTCCTGCTTTTTCATTGCCAAAAAGTTCTGTGGCATCACCTTTTGCCATCAGATCTTTTTTAAGCGCTTTTATCGCTTCTTTGGCTTCATCGTAGTCTAAAATAAACCGTTGATTGAGCGTACCTTGAAGTGCATGAAGAGCATCTGAGTCGTAACCTTGAAGCAGTGCCCATGTTTTGGCATAATTGTTGATGATGTCAAGCAAGCCTTTGGCTTCATTGCTACTCAGCTCTTTTGTTTCGATGCTTTTTCGCACTAACTCCATCGTGGCGGTGAGTTCACCCAGACTTTGAACATTGATGCGTTGGTGGTTGAGGGCATAACCTTTGATGAGATACTCTTTAAGGATTTTACTCGCCCAAATACGAAACTGTGTTGCATTTTTAGAATTTACTCTGTATCCCACAGACAGTACGGCATCTAAATTATAAAATGATGTTTCATATGTTTTCCCATCATTCGCAGTATATTCCAAAATGGAATGAACTGAATTTTTATCTAATTCTCCTGATTTAAAGATATTGCTTAAATGCTTTGAGATAGCTGGTTGTTTAGTACCAAACAGTTCAGCCATCTGGGATTGATTGAGCCAAAGAGTTTCATGCTCCAAAGTAACTTTTAAACTCACATGCCCTTTATCATCGATATATAAAACAACATTCTGAGTCTCTGGCATCGTTGCTATCCTCTTTTTTGATGTTTTATTATAGCCTTTTAATAAAAGAACGATCCATTTCATTGCAAAATGAAATAAGAACTTTAGATATAAAAATGTCAAATTCCTAGATGTAGATCAAGGTTTTTTGGTTTTAAATGAGATAAAATGACTCCCATATAAACACATATGAAAGGATAACCATGACGTTTACCGCAAAAATAGATAAAACTGCCCTTAAAGGCATGTCCGTAAAACTAGAAGGCACTTTTCAAGAAGTGGGCAACAATGCTCCTATCGTGAAGGTTGTTACACCCGACTTACAAGAAAAAACCATTGGTGGAGAGAGCAATAAAGCTCAACTTATCATCGCAGTGCCTTCTTTAGATACGCCTGTGTGTGACGCTGAAGCGAGACGCTTCAATCAAGCCGTTGCAAGTCACGATAATATCGACACTGTTATTGTCTCTATGGATCTTCCATTCTCCGCTGCAAAATTTTGTAACGTTGCAGGAATCGAAAATCTTAGCGTCACCAGTGACTTCAGACACAAAGCGTTTGCACGTGCCTATGGTATGCTCATTAGTGATGGCGCATTAGAAGGTTTATGTGCAAGAGCACTGTTTGTCATCAGTAAAGATGGCAAAATCGTTTACAAACAAGTTGTTCCTGAGATTACGGAGGAGCCAAATTATGACGAAGCGCTAAATGCCGCTATCGATGCAGCCAACAGGGGGGCTAGTTGTTGTGGTTTTTGTCAGTAGTTTAACCCCACCGCCACCGCCTAAGACGACGGCGATTCAGAACCTTCAAGCTCAGCCACACCGTATCTTTTTCTTTGCTGGTGTGGTGCAAGGCTTGCTCTTTGTTGCTCTTATTGGGCTAAATTATGCGGGTCTTATACACCTTAAAGCAAACGTGGGTCTCTACCACGCTTATGCCATGACATTTATCGTTTTTACACAGTTTTTTGCAGGATTTTTGTTGACGACGTTTCCTCGCTATTTGTCTCGTCCATCGGCATCTCAAAAAGAGTATATGCCGATTGCATGGCTTATTAATGGTGGTGGAGTACTTTTTGTACTACTCTCGTTTGTCTCAACAACAGTACTCATCGCGCCTATGCTTCTCATCTTGGCAGGGTATGTTAAACTTTGTTTGGTTTTGCTTGATTTTCAAACGAAAAGTACCGTAACAAACAAAGCAGACACGACATGGATGTTACGCTCTTTTGCCCTTGGTGCAGTAGGTCAAGTGCTTTTTATTTTTGACTTGTTTATACCAAGCTATGCCTATGCTTTGGCTCTTGGCGTGAGTTTTTATCTCTATTTGTTTTTTATTGTTTTAACGGTTTCACAGAAAATGATGCCATTTTTTGCGGCAAATACCATTGTTGGTTATACCATGAACAAAAGCAAGCATTTTTTACTCGTTGTCTTTGCTGCATTGGTGCTCAAAGTCGTCTTAGAAGCCCTAAATATCAATGCTTTTATAGCCGATGGAGCACTGTTTGGGATCATCACGTATGAGCTTTTAAAATGGCGTCTTCCTTTTAAAAAATCACCGCCTATTTTATGGGTTCTTTTTCTCTCCATCTGGTGGGTTCCTGTAGGTTTTGGGCTTTTTGTTGTGCAAGATTTTTCAGCACTGCTAGGCGCGCCAATCTACTTGGAGAAGTCTCCTTTGCATGCTTTGGCATTGGGTTATTTTACAACAGTACTCATAGGCTTTGGGACAAGAGTCATATTAGGACATTCTGGAAGAACACCAAAAGCAGATGCTTATGCTGTAACGCTTTTTGGATTGATTCAAGCGATGGCACTGATTCGTATTATTGCAGGTATTTTTCCGCAATTTGGATACCTTCATGCGGTATTAACAGTAGCTGTTTTATGGATTATTATCTTTGGGTTATGGTCTAAGCGGTATATTCATATCTTGTTCGAGAAGTGATGTCTTGGAAGAGCCCTATTTTAGGGCTCTTTACTTTAAATTTAAAATTATAAAGCGACTTCAAATCCCGCATCATCAATCGCTTTTTCAAACACACTCACATCAATCGGAGCATCATACTCAATGACAGTTTGACCACTGGCTAGGTCAACATTGACGCTCTTGACGCCTTTGATTCCCTCTAAAACACCTTTGACGCTTTTAACGCATCCTCCACAACTCATACCTTTAACCACCAATGTGATTGTTGCCATTGTTTTCCTTTTACTATAATTTTTATTTTTATAACGCCACTTAGGCAAAGCCCAAGAGGCTACGTTAGCCACTAGGGCACTAAGGCTTGCCTCTTTCGAGGCAGAAATATAATTTTATTTCATTTTCCAACGTCGAAGGAGCAAAGAGTTACTGACCACAGAGACAGAACTCATCGCCATTGCGCCACCTGCGACAATGGGGTTTAACATACCCAAAAATGCAAGTGGAATTGCTAGGGTATTATACACAAAAGCTAAAAAGAGGTTCTGCTTAATTTTTGACATCGTGGCACGTGAAAGTGCGATGGCATTGACCACAAAGAGCGGGTCATTTGCAATTAAAATCATATCGGCACTCTCTACGGCAATGTCTGAGCCATTGGACATCGCAATGGCAACATCAGCAACCGCAAGAGCGGGTGCATCGTTGATGCCATCTCCCACCATACAAACAAACTTTCCTTCATCTTGAAGCTTACTAATCGCCATAGCTTTGCCATCAGGGAGTACATCTGCAAAAAAGTGTTCAATGCCAAGCTCGTGAGCCACCTTTTGAGCACAACGCTCATTGTCACCGGTCAACATATAAACGGCAATGCCGTCATTTTGAAGCTTTACAATCGCTACTTTGGCACTCTCACGAATGGTATCTGCCAAAGCAATATAGCCAACGATAGCCTCTTTAGTTGCTAAGACTACAATACTATTGCCCTCTTCTAAAAATGTTTGAGCCCTGGTTGAGGGGTGCAGTGAGGTGAATTGAGCAATAAACGCAGGAGACCCAGCAAAATAAACAACACCATTGATCTCACCTGAAACGCCCAATCCTGAATAGTTCTGAAACGATTGTACATTAAGCGTGATATTCTTGGGCGCAGAAGCCATAATAGCTTTGCCCAAAGGATGTTTAGACCCCTCTTCTAACGCCGAAACAAGGGCTAAAAACTGCCCTTTATCAAGATCATTTTTTTCGATTAAAACATCAACCACTTGAGGATTAGCATAGGTCAATGTTCCTGTTTTGTCAAAGACAACAGCAGTAATCTTACCTACATTCTCGAGCACTTCCGCATTTTTGATGAGAATGCCCTCGCTTGCCCCTCTTCCCACGCCTACCATAATCGCAGTGGGTGTTGCAAGACCAAGCGCGCACGGGCACGCAATGACAAGAACAGAGACAGCGTTGATAATTGCTTCTTCAAAATTTCCTCCAATAAACCACCACGCACCAAAGGTAATCACCGCAATGCTCACAACAATCGGCACAAATATACCTGCAATCGTATCGGCAAGACGTTGAATAGGTGCTTTTGAGCCTTGGGCCTCTTCGATGAGACGAACAATAGACGCTAAAAAGGTGTCTGAACCTACTTTTAAAGCTTGACATTTGAGCATACCATCGCCATTTTTAGTCGCACCTACGATGTGGTCTCCTACAGATTTGAGTACGGGTAAACTTTCCCCTGTCATCATCGACTCATCGACCATGCTATTGCCCTCGACAACAAGACCATCCGTAGGAATACTCTCACCTGCTTTAACAATGAAAATATCATTGACATGTAAAGAGTCTATGCTCACTTCTTCGATAAGACCATGACGCTCTACAAAGGCTGTTTTAGGCTGTAAATGCAGAAGCTTAGCGATGGCAAAACCTGTCTTTGCTTTAGCCCTAACTTCCATAAGTTTACCTAAAAGAACTAACGTGATGACAGATGCAGATGCTTCAAAGTAAAGATGGAGGGGTAAGGTGAAGATCATGACACAAAGACTTAAAAAGTACGCAGCACTTGTACCCAAGACAACAAGCACATCCATGTTAGCGCTACCACTTCTGAGGCTTTTATATGCCCCTATGTAAAACTTTCTCCCACAGTAAAACTGGACAATAGTCGCTAAAAAAAGTTGTAATGTAGCAGCTAAATGAAGATGACTGCCCGCTAACATTGCTATCATTTCCACTAAAAAAGGAAGTGTTAAAAGGGCTGAAAGAATAAACTCTTTGAGAAGCTTTCGATACTCTTGTTCTTTATCTAAACTTTTTTGGTTTTGATCGACCTTGGCAGATTCGGTTGCGCCAAAACCTGTTTTTTCGATACTTTGTATGATTTCAGGAAGATTTATAAGAGGATTTGTTGATTCAATAAACGCTTTTTCAGTGGCTAAATTGACATTGGCTGTGACACCTTCAAGCTTTCCAAGTACACGCTCGATGCGTGAAGAACATGCAGCACATGTCATACCTTTGATGTCAAGCTCAAAATGCTTTTCGGACATTTTTTGTCTCCTACTTTTTGTGACATTCTAACGCTTCGTTACTTGTGTCAAGATGAAACAAAAAATGTAGGCGTAAAGTCTTACGATGAGAGGTATTGGGTTATGTCAACTTCATCGATCTGCTCAGGATTTAGATACTTTTGTGCATACTGCATATAAACACCACTTCGTAAAAATAGTTCAAACAAATCACCATCAATGTGCTCATCTTTTTTAAGCATACTCAAAATTTTAATCGCTTCTGAGATTGTTTTTGCTTTTTTATACGGTCTATCATTGGCGGTCAATGCTTCAAATATATCTGCAATAGCGATAATACGTGCAGGCAAAGAAATTTGTTCTTTCGTGAGCCCTCTTGGATACCCAGATCCTGTCATTGTTTCATGGTGCGCACACGCATACTCAGGTACTTTTTTGAGGTTATCCATAAACGGAAGCTCTGAAAGCATACGAATACTCATAATGATATGCTCATTAATCTTATAACGCTCTTCTTCATTCAGCGTTCCTTTGGCAATGCTAAGATTATAAAGCTCCCCTAGATTATTGTAGTAGTGCGGTATTTCCATTTTAATGCCGAGTTGTGCATAGGTTTTTTCATCAATCTCATATGCACGTTTAATGAGATATTCTGGCTTATCCTGAAGCAACGTTTCGTAGCAAGGTAATGGTATCGCTGCAATACCCGCCAAACGTTTATTTTCAGCTTCACTCATACCCAATCTATCGTCAAAATGGCGTGTCCAGGTTATGGAGGCAATTTGTTTAAGACGCTCTATTTTTTGAGCATCCATAAACTCACCACCGATGTTACACTCTGCCAAAAAAGCAAAGTCATCAAACAGTTTTCCTTCGGCTTCTACACGTCTTTGCACTAAAATCTCTTTTGCCTCATTCCCGGATAAAAGACCTTCAAAATAAGCAATATGCGCATCTCTGAGTAAAACTTCAAAACGCGTTCGAATCTCGTGAATACGGTTATGGATCGTTTCCAATTTCGTTGCTTTATCAACCACATACTCAGGTGTTGTTACTTTACCGCAATCGTGTAAAAGTGCTGCTATGCGAAATTCACGCCACGCATTTTCATTTTTGAAATGAAACTTTTTAAAAATTCCTTCATCACTGTTATTGGCAACTTCCGCTAACATGGAGGCAAGTTCTGGAACCCTTTCACAATGCCCGCCCGTATAAGGTGATTTTTCATCGATTGCGCTTGCTATAAGCTTTATAAAGGACTCCATAAGGTTTTCTTGTGCTTTTTCATGCATTTTAATGGAACGTGCCATAAGAACCATAGAATGGCTGAGTGCATAAAACTCTTTAATACGGGTTGTAATGTGATGCACCGCATCATATTTCTTTTCAGCAACATTATCACTCATCGTTTTAAGCAGATCAACAGGACGTATAATGATATATCGAAGAGCAAACCATGTGACAATAATAATAAAAGCTATCATCAAAAGTGAAATAACAATTGTTTCTATTGCAATCGCATCAATCTCTTGAGTCACTTTTTTTTCTTCTAAATAGGTTCCAATATACCACTGTTTTTCAAAATCAGCAGGAAATTCTGAAAAGGCAAAAAGATAGTTCTCATTAGCGTTATTTTGGACACGCCCACGCCTTTTTCCATTTAAAAAATTCTCATACGACGCCTTAATCTCTTGATTTGGGAGTTGCGAAACTTTGAGATTTTTTTCACTGACCTCCAATGAGCTAGCGATGATATCACCCGTTTGATTGACGATAATAATAGAACCATCGATAACGGCACTTTGTTCTTTAAGTAGCTTTGTAATGGAAGCAATCGTAAAATCAATTCCCGCTACTTTAATCTTTTCACCATCACTATTAAAAAAAGGATATGACACAGTTATACCAACCTCTTTTGTTGAGGCAAAAGCATACGGATCTGACCAATAATAACTCTTAGACACTGTTGCATTTTTATACCATGACCGCTCGCATGGATCATATGTTGCATCTTTATATTCAAGGCGCACAGTCTCAAACTGACTGTTTTTATACGCCCATTCATCCAGTGGAACTTTTGCTCTTGTATCAATGGTGCGCATCACAAAATCGGGTGTTCGTCTTGCTTGAAAAAAATTCCCATATTTATCGGCAAGGTAAATACTGGCTATCTTTTCATCTGAAAGTAGCATTTCCCACATCATGCGTGTAAAAATCTCTTTTGAAGCAAACAGATCATCATCTTCTTGACTATGCAACAACACTGTAAGATGTGCAGATGTCCTTTGTAGTGAGGTTTTAATCGTTTCTATGATGTTTTTACGCACTTCCGCGTTTCGTTTTTGAATCATACTGTAAGAATTTTTGGAACTTTGCAGATAATTATGCCCAATGAGAGAAAAAGAGAGGAATCCCGCTAACCCAATAATCAAGGTTATAATACTAAATGTAAACGTATATCTTTTGGTGTTTTTCATAGCTACCCTCCTAACATTAAGGCGTGTAACGATTCATGCTTTCAAACAAAGAGATTGTAACACGATTTAACCAAATCATTTACATGCTCTTTCACAAATTATTCTTCTGTTTTCTCCTCTAAAAGTGCTACTGCTTCAATATCTGTATTAAAGTCTTGGTATTCAAGTTTGGCATCTTTGAGGTTTTTTGTCGCTTTCGCACCTAAACGCTTTAAATTCTCTACCCTACCCAAGATATTACCTGAACCTTCAGTGAGCTGTTTTTGAGCGTTTTCATAGCTGTTGTTAAGTGTTTGGAGTTGCGAGCCAACTTTTTTAAAACTCTCAGAAAAACCAACCATTTTGTCGTACATTTTTCCTGCTTCATCAAACAGCTTTGATGCTAAAGTACTCGACTGTTCACTTTGCCAGTAAAGATAGATCGTACGCAATGAAACGGTTAGTGTAGAAGGATTAACAATAGCGATGTGCTTGCGAAGCGCATACTCATAAAGCTTTGGGTCTTCATTGATGGCAACAGAGAAAGCCCCTTCAATAGGCACAAACATAAAGACATACTGCAATGTTCCTTGTTTGTAATGCGCATAATCTTTACTATCAAGCGTGTCAATATGCTCACGAAAGGCCTGCATTAAGGCTTTTGAAGCAAGGTGTTTTTCCTCTTCACTCTCAGCTTTAACAAATTCATCGTAACTGTTCAGTGACACTTTAGAGTCAATGATGATGGTACGGTCTTGCGGGAGTTTAATAACGACATCAGGACGTTTTGTTCGCCCTTCTTCATCTTTATAACTCTCTTGCGTTTCGTAATGCACACCCTTAACAAGTCCTGAGTACTCTAAAACGCTCTCCAAAATCATTTCACCCCAACTACCTTGGCTCTGTTTTTTACCTTTGAGTGCTTTGGTGAGATTTTCTGCCTCTTTAGAGATATTTATACCTGCACGTGCCACCAGTTCGATCTCTTTGGAGAGTTCCGCAAACTTTTTTGTACTGTTCTCTTGCGAATTTTCAACACTTTTTTTAAAATGATCTAAATTCTCTTTGAAGGGTTTTAAAAGTGTTTCAAGCGATTTTGTCGAAGTTTCATCAAGTTTTTGAAGCTTCTTTTCTAGGTGTTGCTCCATAATAGCATTGAGTTTTAATTCAAGCTTTTTCCCCTGATCTTCAAGGTCAAATTTGAGTTGCTGATTGCCCTCTCTTTGGGCTTTAAGTTCTGCTTGAAGTTTGGCACTTTGCATGTTTAGCGCTAAATTATCAGAAGATAACTGCTCATTCTTGACTTTAAATTCGGCAAGCTCATACGATTTTTCTTTAAGAAGTGACTTAACCCACAATCCAATCACCACGATAGCAACACTAAACATAATAAAAATAGCTAAAAATAGCATCTCTTGTGGCATAAAAACTCCTAATATGTATGGGTAAGTAAAAAGATTATTCGATGTAAATTGTGTCTAAAATTTGGTTTTTGAAGCGAATATTTTCCAAATTTTGCTTCAAAACGCGGTTCTCTTCTTTAAGAATTGAGTACTCACCGTAAAGTTTGCTAATATCACGGCTCATGTAGTAGATTTGATTTTTGATGTAAATTTTAGGAAGAATCAACAAAAAGGCGACAAACATCACCATGTACACGAGCAATAAAAAACGAAAATCGAGATTTTTCTCAACTTTCTGTTCAGCGTCATACTGCTCTAAGAGTTCATTTTTATCGCCCATTACGCCCTCTTCATCTCAAAGACTCTCAGCTTTGCACTACGACTACGAGGATTTTTCTTTATCTCTGCATTGCTGGCTTCGATCGGCTTTTTACTGATGAGTTTACCAAGCGAGTGGTTATTACCACACATACAACGCATCACGTGTGGCGGACAAATACAGTTTTGAGACCAGAGTTTAAACGTCTGTTTGACAATGCGGTCTTCAAGAGAATGAAATGAGATAATCCCCACAATACAGTGCTTAAAATGAGCATTTTTGATGCTCTCTAAAAGTTCAGTAAGAACACCTAGCTCGTTATTGACTTCAATGCGAATCGCTTGAAAAAGCAATGTTGAAGGATGTATTGTCTTTTTTCCTCCCACTTTTTCCGCCAATTTTGAAAGCTCTTTTGCACTCATAAGCGGTGCTTTTACTCTGGCTTCACAGATAAGATTTGCCATTTTTTTATACTCGTGAATCTCGCCATACTCACGTAAAATAAACTCTAGTTCCTCTTTAGAATAATGATTAACTACGTCATAGGCACTGAGTTCTTGCTTTGGATTCATACGCATGTCCAAAACATCGGAATCAAAGGCAAAACCACGCTCTTTTTTATCGAGTTGCAAGGAAGAAACACCAATGTCTGCAAGAATGCCACGAATAGGTAAATGCGCGTATTTAGCGATCACGGAAGAAAAATTGCCGTGTTCAAAAACAACACGTTCACCAAAACGTTCTAATCGTTTCTGACTAAAGGCTAACGCCTCTTCATCTTGGTCACAACCAATGAGTTTTATATGAGGGTTTTGCTCTAAAAGTGCTTCACTATGACCACCATATCCTAGCGTACAATCAACAATAAACCCTTCAGTAAGAGCAGAAAAAGCCTCTTTGACCTCTTCTAAAAGTACGGGAATATGGGGAATGTTCACTGGGCTTCCTTGGTTAAAATGGTTTTATTATAATCTATTGAGGCTTACAATCGCCTCATACGCTACGTCCATCATCGTCTCAATCTCTTCGGGTGTAATGACATAAGGTGGCATAAAATAGACAACATTGCCGAGTGGACGCAGTATCACGCCTTTTTTCAGGGCATATTCAAATATTTTCAAATTGACACGAAACTCAATCGGATACTCTTTTAATTCTACAGCAGCGATCATGCCCATTTGACGAATTTTCTGCACATTAGACAGTGTTTTAAAACGCTCTAATTTTAAAGCAATTAAATCAATTTTTTCTTGGTTTTTCTCCAAAATTGATTCATTTTCAAAAATATCCAATGTAGCGTTTGCAGCACTACACGCCAGAGGATTCCCCGTATAGCTGTGAGAGTGTAAAAATGCCTTGAATTCAGTGTAATCACAATAAAAGGCATCATAAATGTTTTGAGTTGTTAAAACGACCGAAAGAGGCAGATAACCTCCCGTTAGTCCTTTGGATAATGTCATAAAATCAGGACTAACATTTGCATGTTCACACGCAAACATTTTACCTGTTCTACCAAAGCCAACAGCTATTTCATCGGCAATTAAGTGAACACCATAGGTATCACACAGTTTGCGTGCAAGTGAAATATAAAGCGGATGATACATGTTCATTCCACCTGAACATTGAATGAGTGGTTCGATGATAAAAGCAGAAATCTGATCGGCTTTTTCTTGGAAAATTTTCTCCAACGCATCTGCTGCTTTTTTTGCACTTTCCGCGCTTTGATCTTTTGGCACAGGTGTTTGAATCGTTTGCAATAAAATATCTTCAAAAACTTCTTTATAAAGCTTCACATCGCCAACGGCTAAAGCCCCGATAGTTTCACCATGATAACTATTTTCAAGTGAGACAAAAAACGGTCGTTTTTGCCCCTTATTTTTATGATACTGAAAGCTCATTTTAAGAGCTACTTCAATCGCGCTAGAACCATTATCGGCGTAAAAACACTTTTCAAGCCCTTTTGGCGCTAAAGCGCACAATCTTTTAGAAAGCCTAATGATCGGCTCATGCGTAAATCCCGCAAAAATAACATGTTCAAGCGTTTCTAATTGCTCTTTTATTTTTTGATTAATGTACGGATGGCAATGACCAAAAAGATTGACCCACCATGAACTAACACCATCAATATAACGGTTATCTTCAAAATCATGCAAATAGACCCCTTTTCCGCTTTTGATTGGGATAATCGGAAGTGTCTCGTGGTCTTTCATCTGCGTACAAGGATGCCATATATGCTTCAAGTCATCATCAATTAACATTTTTATGTTCATTGTTACATTTTACCTTTTTTTGTTAGGGGGTTCACGCGATTTATGGTTATTTAATAACTATATAGATAGAATTATAGCAAAATACAGAGTTCTCAAAGGTAAAGAATGATTACGTGGATGCAACGTCATAAGAAATATCTGGTCATCACTATCTGGATTAGCACAATAGCATTTGTCGGTGCTGGTTTCGTAGGATGGGGCGCTTATGATCTGAATAAAGATCGTGCTGCTTCTGTTGCCAAAGTAGGTCATCGCACTATTTCCGTCCAAGAGTTCCAATCTGCATATGCAACCCACTTCAACTTCTACAACAACCTTTTAGGTGGAAAACTGACACAAGAACAAGCAGAACAAATGGGTCTTGATAAAATCGTTATGAATACACTGACCAATCAAACACTGCTATTGAATTATGCTGATGAAATTGGACTTCTTGCAACAAAAGAAGATGTCAAAGAGCGCCTTAGAAATACACCAACATTTCAAACCGATGGCGTTTTCAACAAAGATCTTTACTACTCAATTCTTAAAGCAAACCGTATTAACCCAAGTGATTATGAGAAAGGTCTTGAAAGAGAAATTTTAAATGCAAAACTTGAAAGTTTTTTCAAATTAACACCTTCGGCTAAAGAGATCGATCTTTTTGCATCTGCTTTCTTCATGGAAGATCGTCTTATGATTTCGGCTGTATCGCTTGATGTAAATGAGGTCACCGCAAATGAAGAGGCTATCAAAGCATACTGGGAAAAAAATAAGTCAAACTATCTCACTAAAAAAAGCTATTCACTTGAACTTCTCAATATTCCTGCTTCTCAAACAAAATTTGATGATAAAACACTCGAAGAATTTTTTAATCAAGAAAAATTCAATTATACATTTGAAGATGGAAAATTGATGACATTTGCTGAAGCCAAGAGTAAAGTTGCAGTGAATCTTAGACTTAAAAATGATAAAAAAAGTGCACTTGAATCTTTCCTTGCTTTTAAAAAAGGAGAAGTGCCTGCCAACGAAACAAAAATTATTTTTGATGATGACACGCTATATCCTCTTGATAAAATTCAAATTGCAGCAAAAGATGAAGTCCTTAAGCCAATGGTTATAAAAGACAACTACGTCATCATTAAAGTTAAAGAGATTAAATTCCCTGAACCAATGGCATATGATATGGCGAAGAAAGATGCAAGTCATGATCTTTTAGAAGGATTAAAAAGCACTGCACTCGAGAAAAAAGCACAAGCAAAACTTGAAAACTTTACAGGAAACGATATTGGCTTTGTTAGCAGAGATACGGTAAAATCTATTGCTGGTCTCAGTGAAGCGAAAAGTGCAGAATTTTTTAGTCACGTTTTTGATAACACTGCAAAAAAAGGTTATAAAATTATTGATGGTAAAGCCATTGTATACGAGGTTTTGGAACAAAAGTTGCTTAACAAGGACAAAGCTAAGCAGTATGTTAGTATGATTAGCGAAAATGTTTCACAAGTGAAACAAAATGAACTAAATCAAAATCTTATTAAAAAGCTCGCTACTGCGTATAAAGTCGAGCAATACTACAAAGGAAAATAGTTGAGCACTACGATTTTAGGTATCGACATTGGTTCAACCAAGATTTGCGCTATTATCGCTCAAAAAAACGATGATGGTGACGTCAAAATCTTAGGCGCAGGTATTGCAAAGTCTCAAGGTCTTAAAAAAGGTATTATCACCAATATTGACCTTGCTTCAAAGTCGATTCGCAATGCACTTAATGATGCAAAAAGAGTCGCAGGTACACAGTACGAGATGGTTATCGTTTCGATCTCTGGTGCTTACACTAAAAGCGTTGATAGTAGCGGTATTGTTAATATTCCAAACCGTGACATTGGCATTAAAGAGATTAATCGTGCAATGCAAATGGCAGATCATAACGCTAATATCCCAAATGAGTATGAAAAACTCCATGTGCTCCCTTATAATTTCAAAGTTGACGATCAAGAGTTTATTGAAGATCCACTAGGAATGAATGGAGCGAGACTTGAAGTTCAAGTACATATCATAACTGCACAAAAATCTTCACTCAGTAACCTTAGAAAAGCCGTTAAATCTGCAGGCGTTGAAATCGACAATATCGTTCTTGGTGGTTATGCTTCAGCCATTGCTGTACTCAATCACGACGAAAGAGAGCTAGGTGTTGCTGTCATTGATATGGGTGGGGCAACCTGTAACATTATGATTCATGCTGGTAATTCCATGCGCTTTAATGACTATTTAGGCGTTGGCTCACTCAACATCACCAACGATCTCTCAACGGCTCTTCATACACCACTAGGTGCGGCAGAAGAGATTAAAATTAATTATGGCTCACTGAAAAGTAATTCTAGCGAACTTATTGAACTCCCCGTTATCGGAGATGATGGTTCAACTCATGAAGTATCATTGAATATTGTTTCTAATGTTATTTATGTTAGGGTTGAAGAGACTCTGATGATTTTAGCAAAAACACTTGAAGATAGTAGTTTTAAAGAACAAATTGGTGCGGGTGTTGTGTTAACAGGAGGGATGACAAAACTGGATGGCATTAGAGAATTAGCATCAGCAATTTTCGATAATGTACCCATCAGAATTGCCAAACCAAGAGAAATGGATGGGCTCTTTGAAACATTGAGAGACCCAAGCTACTCAACAGCTATTGGTCTTGTTTTATACGGTGGAGGTTACTTTACACCTTATGAAATCGATTCAAATAAGAAATTACGCTATAAAGATGAGACTATAGAACCAACACGTCACCATCATCAAGAGACCTTTGAAGAGAGTGATGAAGTGGCAGAAAATGAAATTGGAACACTTCCTGCTTCTGATAGTAGTAATGCAAAAGAGAAGCTCAAAGATCTCGCAAACATTCAAGAAGAAAATAGTGAGGGTTTTGGCTCAAAACTATGGAATAGATTAACACAATTATTTTAAAGAGGGGTAAGAGGTATGAACGGATTTAGCATAGAAGAATCAAAATGTGTTTACGGAGCTAAAATCAAAGTTATCGGTGTTGGCGGTGGCGGTGGTAATATGATTAACCACATGGTAAGAGAAGGTATTTGTGGTATCGATCTTATCGCAGCAAACACAGACGCTCAGGCCCTTGAAAACTGTTTAGCAAAAACAAAAATTCAACTTGGCAAAAAAGGTTTAGGTGCAGGTATGCGCCCTGATATTGGTAGAGAATCTGCACTTGAGAGTTATGAAGAGATTAAAAGTTCTTTAGAAAAAGCTGACATTGTTTTTATCGCATCTGGTTTTGGTGGGGGCACTGGAACAGGAGCAGCACCTGTTGTTGCACAAGCAGCTAAAGAAGTGGGTGCATTAACCGTTGCCGTTGTTACACGCCCCTTTATGTTTGAAGGTAAAAAAAGAGCTAAACTTGCAGAACTTGGCATTAACGAACTTCGTAAAGAGAGTGATTCTATTGTTATCATTCCAAATGACAAGCTGCTTGCCATTGTCGATGCAAAATTTGGTATCAAAGACAGTTTCAAGATCGTTGATGACGTTTTAAGTCGCGCCGTTAGTGGTATGAGTTTGGTTGTTCTTTCATCTGGACAAAGCGATATCAATGTTGACTTTGCTGACGTACAAACTGTTATGAGTCATCGTGGTATGGCACTTATGGGTATTGGTGAAAGTACGGGTGAAGATGCAGCAATGGAAGCTATTAAAAGTGCTATCGAGTCACCTCTTCTTGATAACCTTTCTATTAATGGCGCACTTGGTGTTTTGGTTCACTTCCAAATTCCAGCAAGCTATCCTATTACAGAAATCAGTAATGCAATGCAACTTATCCTTGATTGTGCAGATGAAGATGCAGATGTTATTTTTGGAACAACTACTAGTGAAGATATGGATGAAAACAGTGTGAAAGTTACCATTGTCGCTACAGGTTTTGAAAATAAAGTTGAAGCTTCAAAAGAGCTCAAAATGCTTAACAGTAATCAAGAATCAATCAAAAAAGAACGTATTTTACGCATGAAAAAAGTAAGTGGTGGCTATGAGGGACAAGATGATTATCTTGATATTCCTACCTACATCAGACACCAAATGGATTAATAACACCCTTTAACCCCTCTTCTCAATAAGAGAAGAAGCTTTGGCTTCTTCTCTTATTTTTGACTCAGCCAACTACGTCTTACAAATAACATAAATTGAGCCACCATCAACGCTTTCATAACCCATTCACTTTGCTTGTGCATTTTTGCAAATATCTCTGTTGTTGTTTCAACTGCACCAAGTTGTTGAGCATGGACAATAAATGGCGTGTAATAAAAAATAAATAATCCTGTTGTTAAAACAACAATAATCGATAAGATGAATGATATAAAATCATAATTTTTAAACATCATCCAAACCTGCACTTCGTAAATAATGCTGTACAGTGCTACAAAGCCTATAACAAGGTTCATTTTTAAAAAAACTTGCGTCATCAAGATACCACTTTGGAAATGTGTCAAAACTCCATCACCTAAATATTTTTGTGGGAAAAAGATTACAGGAGCTACAAATGCACCTGCGGCAATTTCAACACCTATAGCAACGCTAAGCATTACCAAATAAACCACCATTAAACTTCTCATTTCTTCTCCTTAATCCAAAATCCACGATCTAATGCAGCCAAATCCTTATAAAATTCAACTTCCAAATTTTTACTCTTAGCATAAGCACTGATAGGCTGACGCTGATCATATCCCATCTCGCAAGCCAGTACTTTAACACTATGCTCACAAAAAAGATCGATAATATGACATAACATCTCATCGCCCCTACTTCCACCATAAAGCGCTAACGATGGCTCAAAAGAAAGACCAACTCCTAAAGGCTCTGCGTTAGCTATATAAGGAGGATTAGAGACAATCATATCAATCTCTCCACTAACACCATTCAAATAGTTACTTTCTATAAACGTAATTCGATCACTCACACCGTGTTTAAGAGCATTCTGTCTGCTTACTTGCAAAGCCTCACTGGAAATGTCTACGGCTGTAAGCTTTGCCTCTGGAAGTAAAAGCGCCAGCATAATACTGATGATACCACTGCCACACCCAATTTCAACAATATGTGGCTGTGAGAACTCTTTTACCAATTCAACAGCCTTATCAACAAGTATTTCTGTCTCAGGACGAGGAATAAGAACCCGTGCATCAACATCAAAAACTCTGCCATAAAAACTTGCTCTTCCCAAAATATATTCTAATGGCTCATGGCTAGCACGACGTTTCAAAAACTCATCATAGCGCTCATTGAAAGTAATCTCATTATCACTGTGGGTTAAGAGCCAAGTTATCTCTTCACCAAGTGCTTCACTTAGAAAAATCATCGCCTCTTTTTGTGGAATATCTGTCACAGCGCGTAAGTGCTCAGCACCCCTACTTAAAAGCTCTCTAATGCGCAAGAGCCTCTCCTTCATTAAAAGACATTCCTAACTTCTTGAGTCTTTCGGTAAGTGGTGGATGCGTGAAATAAAGTACTATTGTTAAAGGATGAGAGAGTGGAAAACTTTTATTTTCATCTGCAAGTTTAACAAGCGCAGATGCGAGTGCTTCTTTACTTTCACACTCACTGCCGTATTCATCTGCTCTGTACTCGTTGAAACGACTTATGAGTCCAAAAAGTGGCATTAATACAAATGAAACCAGTGGCGACAGCAATAAGAAAAGTACCATCACACTCCCTGCTGTTTTCTTTACATGTAAAGAGTCAAACAGCTCAGCAGGGAGATTACCAAAAAGTACAAACATAATAAAAAGCATCAAAGCACTTGAAGCAATATTTTTGAGAATATCTTTATGTTTAAAATGACCTAACTCATGTCCAAGGACAGCTAAAAGCTCGTGTTTTTCTAACTTTTCTATCAATGTATCAAAAAGGACAACGCGTTTAGAACTTCCCAATCCTCCAAAGTAAGCATTGAGTCTGTTATCGCGTTTACTTGCATCCAAACTAAACACGCCACTACTTTTAAGCCCTGCTTTATGTAAAAGAGCCTCAATAGAATTTTTTAGACTCTCATCTTGAAGCGGTGTCAGTTTATTAAACAGAGGAACTATCACGATGGGATAGATCATATTAATAAATAAAATAATGGCAAAAGAGAATAAAAATCCATAAAACCACCAATATGCATATGCCATAATAATCATGCTCATCACCCAGAAAAAGGCACTCCCCAAAAGTATAAACATAACCGTAGATTTAAGCTGATCTAAAATAAATGTTTTGGTATCAATGGTAGAAAAACCAAATTTTTTATCCAAGCCAAACGTTTGGTAAAGATCAAAAGGAAGTAAAAGCAGATAATTAATTGCAATAAAGCTCATCACAAATAAGATAGAGTGTAGTGATTCATCGTCAATGTCCAAGGCATAATTTAGTGCTGAAAACCCAAATGTTATCCAACCAAAAAAGAGCACAAAATCAAAAAGCGATAAGACCAATGAAAGCTTTTGCGTTGCTATTTTATAGGCAGCCGCTTTGAGATAATTTGAAGGTGAAAGGACGACTGCTTTTAAATCACGAGCCTTCACTACAAAGCCTATTTCCATCAGTGCTGCATACATTTTAATTAAGAGATAGAGTATATATAAGAGTGTTAATAATTCTAACATAAAGTATGTTTCCTTTAGCAAATTGAAAAACGTTATCATACCAGTTTTTCATCAATAATGTCTAAATGAATGCAACACCATTACAACACATACGTGCTATGATTTTCACAGAATAAAAATTTATTTGCTCATCTTTAATAATATAAAGGCTTCTTTAAATATAATATTAGGAAAATGAGTTTACAATAGAATTTGAATTCAAGAAGGAGTCAAAATGACCATCTCTAAACAACTTATGACTATGCTTGGTCTTGCAACCATAGGCATTTTTTCAATTTTTGGTATTGCTTTAACCAAAATGGATACAGTCTATGAAAAAGCAAATTATGCCAATGACAATTCTCTACCTAGTGTATTATTGCTAAATCATATTATTGAAGATGCATTCAGGCTAAGACTCTACATGTGGCAACACCTCGCACAAACAGATGAAAAAGAGATGAATAAATTAGAACAGTCTATTGAAAAAATGAGTGCTTCTATTGATGAGTATTTAAAAAAATATGAACCAATGGTTTCAGATGAGTCAGATAAAGCACTCTTGGCAAAAGATCGTGAAATTAAAAAAGCCTATTTTGAATTTTTACAAAAAGCTATAAAACTTTCAAGAGATAACCAAAAAGAGGCATCAAGAGATTATATCCTCAGCAACAGCGCTATAGGACAAGCACTAACAGGAGTGTTTGATGAACATATGGCTTACAATGAGAAGCTTGCAAAAGAAGGTGCCAGTATGGGATTAGATGCTAAAAAAGGTGCTAATTTGATGATGATAATTTTATCATTATCTGTAGCTGCTGGTGTCATCATCATTAGTATCATCATCCGAAACAACATTATGCAAGGCGTGCACCTCGTACGAGATAGTATAGGGAATTTTGTGAAAAACAAAGAGCTTAACTTTAGAATAAAATATGAAAAAAACAATGAGATCAAAGAGATGGTCGATAGCTTTAATG